>Ga0208334_100010_pt1 | contig 214272 bp, 216 predicted proteins | sample DeeseametaMP0900_FD_184201 | JGI IMG/M metagenome (GOLD analysis project Ga0208334, IMG submission 184201) | Marine microbial communities from the Deep Indian Ocean - MP0900 (SPAdes) | ecosystem: Environmental > Aquatic > Marine > Oceanic | place: East of Durban, South Africa, South Indian...
GCCCCGCCCCGCCGCCCGGCGCCTCAGCCCCGGGCATCGCGGATCAGCCGCAGGATATCCTGGGCCGCCGTGGGAATATTCGTCCCCGGCCCGAAGATCGCCTTGACCCCGGCGGATTTGAGGAATTCGTAATCCTGCTGCGGGATCACCCCGCCGCAGATCACGATGATATCGCCGGCATCATTGGCCTTGAGCGCCTCGATCAGCTGCGGCGCCAGAGTCTTGTGGCCAGCCGCCTGGGACGAGATGCCCACCACATGCACATCATTGTCGACCGCGTCCTGTGCCGCTTCTTCCGGGGTCTGGAACAGCGGCCCGACATCGACGTCGAAGCCGATGTCGGCAAAGGCGGTGGCGATCACCTTGGCGCCCCGGTCATGCCCGTCCTGGCCCATCTTGACCACAAGCATGCGCGGCCGCCGGCCTTCTTCCGCGGCGAAATCCTCGACCGATTTCTGGATCGCGGCAAAGCCTTCGTCGCCCTCGTAAGCCGCGCCATAGACGCCGGCGAGGGTTTTCACCTCGGCGCGGTGCCGTCCGAATACCTTTTCCATCGCCATGCTGATTTCTCCCACGCTGGCCCGGGCCCCGGCGGCTTCGACCGCCGCTTCCAGAAGGTTGCCGCCCTCGCCGGCGCGGCGGCTGAGTTCCGCCAGCGCGGCATCGCAGGCGGCCTGATCGCGCGTGCCGCGGATGCGTTCGAGCCGGGCGATCTGGCTGTCGCGCACCTTGACATTGTCGACATCCAGAATGTCGATCGGGTCTTCGCGGTCCTTGCGGTATTTGTTGACGCCGACGATCACCTCGTCGCCCCGGTCGATCATCGCCTGCCGCGTGGCGGCGGTTTCTTCGATGCGCAGCTTGGGCATGCCCGAGGCCACGGCCTTGGTCATGCCACCCATCTCCTCAACCTCCTCGATCAGCGCCCAGGCCTTGTCGGCCAGCTCCGCCGTCAGGCTCTCGACATAGTAGGAGCCGGCCAGCGGATCGACGACATTGGTCACGCCGGTCTCTTCCTGAAGGATCAGCTGGGTATTGCGCGCGATCCGGGCCGAGAAATCCGTGGGCAGGGCAATCGCCTCGTCCAGCGCATTGGTGTGCAGCGACTGGGTGCCGCCCAAGACCGCCGACATCGCCTCATAGGCGGTGCGGATGACGTTGTTGTAGGGGTCTTGCTCTTGCAGGCTGACGCCCGAGGTCTGGCAGTGGGTGCGCAGCATCTTGGAGCGGTCGTTCTTGGCCCCGAATTCACTCATGATCCGGTGCCAGAGCAGGCGGGCGGCGCGCAGTTTCGCGGCCTCCATGAAGAAGTTCATGCCGATGGCAAAGAAGAACGACAGCCGCCCGGCAAACTTGTCGACGTCCATCCCGGCCTCGATGGCGGCGCGCACGTATTCGCGGCCGTCGGCCAGCGTATAGGCCAGCTCCTGCACCAGGTTCGCGCCGGCCTCCTGCATGTGATAGCCGGAGATCGAGATCGAGTTGAACCTGGGCATCTCGGTCGAGGTGAACTCGATGATGTCCGAGATGATCCGCATCGAGGGTTCGGGCGGATAGATATAGGTGTTGCGGACCATGAACTCCTTGAGGATGTCGTTCTGGATGGTGCCCGACAGCAGCGCCTTGTCATGACCCTGTTCCTCGCCCGCGACGATGAAGCTGGCCAGGATCGGGATCACCGCGCCGTTCATCGTCATCGACACCGAGACCTGATCCAGCGGGATGCCGTCGAAGAGGATCTTCATGTCCTCGACCGAATCGATGGCCACGCCCGCCTTGCCGACATCGCCCACCACGCGCGGGTGATCGCTGTCATAGCCGCGGTGGGTGGCCAGATCGAAGGCGACCGAGACGCCCTGTTGCCCGGCGGCCAGGTTGCGGCGATAGAAGGCGTTCGATTCCTCGGCGGTGGAAAAACCCGCGTATTGCCGGATCGTCCAGGGCCGGCCGGCGTACATCGTCGCCTTGGGGCCGCGGGTGAAAGGCGCAAAACCCGGCAGCGACCCCATGTGCGGCAGATCGGCGGTATCCGCTTCGGTATAAAGCGGGCTGACGTCGATCCCTTCCAGCGTCTTCCAGGTCAGGTCGTCGAGCGGGCGGCCGCGCAATTCCTTTTCCGCCAGGGCCTTCCAGTCGTCCTTCGTCTGGCTCATCACGTTGTCCTTTCCTCTGCGGCAGGGCGGCGGGCGCGCCTGCGAAATCCGTTGCATTGGCGCGGGCTCACGCCATTCTCAGTCGTAATCGGGTGGCAATTGCCTATATGCTGGGTACGAGGAGGACCCATGGCCCAGATGTACCGCGTTCTGACGATGATCTTTGCCGCCGCCGCCAGCACGGGCGCGGCACAGGAAGTGGCCGTCGCCCAGGGCGAGCCGGTGGCCGAAGAGGCGCCCGGGGCGGCCGAAGAGCCGCCAGAGGTCGCCGTCGAGGCGCCGGAAACGGCGGTCGAGCCGGAAGTCGCGGCGGAGCCGGTGATCCAGCCGGCCGGGGTGCATGAGCTCGAGGAATACCTCTGGCTCAAGCGGCCGGTGGTGGTCTTTGCCGACAGCCCCAACGATCCGAGGTTTCGCCAGCAGATGGACCTGATCGAGGACCGGCTGGACGACCTGGCCGACCGCGATGTGGTGGTGCTGACCGATACCGATGCCTCCGTGCTCACCCCGATGCGCGAAAAGCTGCGGCCGCGCGGCTTCATGCTGGTGCTGATCGGCAAGGACGGCTCGGTGTACCTGCGCAAGCCCTTTCCCTGGTCGGTGCGCGAAATCGGCCGGTCGATCGACAAGATGCCGCTGCGCCAACAGGAGATCCGCGACCGGCGCACCGGGAACTGAGCGCTGTCTTCATTGATTTTCCGGCAATATATGCCTATATATGCGGTGTATCCCGCGCGTGTCGCGGGCCAACCAGATGAGGTGCGCGGATGCTGAAAGCGCGGTATCAGCCGAAACAGCCCGAAAAGACGCCCGGCGGCCCCGGTGGCGGCGGCGATTTCTGATCGCGCGGTCATAGCGTCACATCCTCGTTCTTGCCCGACCGCGGAATCGCTTCCGGATTCGGCACGCCGATCTTCAGATTGATGTCCTCCAGCGCCCGCAGCCCCCAATAGAGGGTCGCGCGTCTTTGCTGTGTCAGCTCCTTGTGCAGGGTGATGCGCCGCCGGGCTTCGAGCCGGGGGAATTCGGCGCGGTGGGTGTCGGCGACCATGGTGCCCAGTTCCGAAAAGGCCGCATAAAACCGCAGGACCGGTTCCAGCGTCGCGGCATTGATCACATGCAACTGGCCCGACACGGCGTCATAGACCGTGGCCGGGCTTTCCGAGGCGGAAAACGGAAAATAGGCCCCCGTCGGATCATCGCCGCCCATGGCGATATTGCGCTCCACCTCTTCCGCCTGCCGGGTGATCGGGTGCTTGTCGAGCTTTTCGACGATGGTAAAGACCTCGCTGCGCAGCGCCATCAACAGGTCAAGCTCCTGCTCGCTGCGGTCGCGCTGGCGGCGTTCCTCCTGAAAGATGAAGGTGGCCAGCCAGCCGGTGACGATGATCAACCCGGCCAGCGCCGCCTGCCGCAACCGCACGTCCAGCCCGTCGCCGGAGAACACCAGAACGATCGGCACCAGTGCCGCCAGCAGGATCGGCAGGAGCACCATCCCGCCGCGTCGCAACATGCGCAACAGGTCGACCTCGCCACGCCACCGGTAGACCGCCAGCAACGCAACCAGCAAGAGCAGAACGGCCGCCAGCAGCGCCATGGGGTCGGGCAGCGCGACGCCGGTGGTGGTGGCGCTCAGCGCCAGCCAGACCGCCAGAAAGATCGCTATCCACCCCAAAGCAGACATGGCCGGGTTACTCGAATTCCATGATCACGTCGTCCACCGCCAGGCTGTCGCCGGCGCCGGCATTGATCTTGGACACCACGCCGCTGCGTTCGGCGCGCAGGATGTTCTCCATCTTCATCGCCTCGACGGTGCAGAGTGCCTGACCCTCCTGGACGTCCTGCCCGACCTCGACATCGACCTTCACGATCAGCCCGGGCATCGGGCAGAGCAGCATCTTCGAGGTGTCCGGCGGCAGTTTCTCGGGCATCAGCGCGGCCAGCTCGGCCTGACGGCGCGAGCGCACATGCACCTTCATGTCGGCGCCACGCGAGCGGATGCGGAAGCCATGTGTGATCTTGTCGACCTTGAGCACCAGCGGCTTGCCGTCCACGGTCATTTCGGCCAGCGTCCTGCCCGGGGTCCAGTCACCTTCGACCCGCAGCGAACCGCCGTCTTCAAAGCTGACATCGGCACCGCCGGAGTAGGGGGCGATGGTCACGTTGTAGGTCTGGCCCTGAAGCGTGACCGTGGCCTGATTGTCGACCCGGCGCTCGTGGTTGTCGAGCCGGCCGGACACGCGGGTGCGGCGGATTTCGGCAACCCGGTTCATCGCCGCGGTGCAAGCCGCGATCTGGCGCAGGGCGGCGTCCTCCAGCGTCACACCGGCGAAGCCGTCGGGATATTCCTCGGCAATGAAGGCGGTGGTCATCTCGCCCGAGACGAACTTGGGGTGATCCATCACCGCGCTGAGGAAAGGGATGTTGTGGCCGATGCCCTCAACCTCGAAGCTGTCGAGCGCCACCCGCATCGCCTCGATCGCCTCGGCCCGGGTCGGCGCCCAGGTGCAGAGCTTGGCGATCATCGGGTCGTAATACATGGAGATCTCGCCGCCCTCGAAAACGCCGGTGTCATTGCGCACCGCATTGGGCCCCGAAGGCGCCTCGCCCTGCCATGTGTCATTGGCCAACAGCGGGCCGGCGGCCACCTCGGCCGGCGGGCGGTAGCGGGTCAGGCGGCCGATCGAGGGCAGGAAATTGCGGTAGGGGTCTTCGGCATAAAGCCGGCTTTCCACCGCCCAGCCGGTCAGCTTCACGTCCTCCTGGGTGATCGACAGCTTCTCGCCGGCGGCGACGCGGATCATCTGTTCCACAAGATCGACGCCGGTGATCAGCTCGGTCACCGGGTGTTCGACCTGAAGCCGGGTGTTCATCTCGAGAAAGTAGAAGTTCTTGTTGCCGTCGACGATGAATTCCACGGTGCCGGCGCTGGCGTAGCCCACCGCCTTGGCCAGGGCGACGGCCTGTTCGCCCATCGCCTTGCGCGTGGCCTCGTCGAGAAAGGGCGAGGGCGCCTCTTCGATGACCTTCTGGTTGCGGCGCTGGATCGAGCATTCCCGCTCGCCCAGATAGACCGCGTTGCCATGGCCGTCGGCCAGCACCTGGATTTCGATGTGACGCGGCTGGGTGACGAATTTCTCGATGAAGATGCGGTCATCGCCAAAGCTCGAGGCGGCTTCGTTCTTGGATGACTGGAAGCCCTCGCGGGCCTCGTCGTCATTCCAGGCGATGCGCATGCCCTTGCCGCCACCGCCGGCGGAGGCCTTGATCATCACCGGATAGCCGATCTCGTTCGAGATCTTCACCGCCTCCTCGGCGTCCTCGATCAGCCCCATATAGCCCGGCACGGTCGAGACATCGGCCTCCTGGGCGATCTTCTTCGAGGTGATCTTGTCGCCCATCGCTTCGATCGCGCCCTTGGGCGGGCCGACAAAGGCCACCCCGGCGGCGTCGAGCGCCTCGGCGAATTTCGGGTTCTCGGACAGGAAGCCATAGCCCGGGTGCACCGCCTGGGCGCCGGTCGCCTTGATCGCGGCCATGATCTTGTCGATCACGATATAGGACTGGTTGGCCTGCGGCGGGCCGATGTGCACGGCCTCGTCGGCCATTTTCACATGCAGCGCGTGCTTGTCGGCATCGGAATAGACGGCCACGGTCTGGATGCCCATCTTGCGGGCCGATTTGATGACACGGCAGGCAATCTCGCCACGGTTGGCGATCAGGATCTTGTTGAACATGGGTGGTCCTTCTTGGTCTGGCTGAACACGGCAAAACGGCCTCGCGGCGCATCAGACGCCGGAGGCCGTGCAAAGGTGGTGAGAGGAGACGGAATTAACGGTGCAGCGACCCGGTCATCGCATGGCTGCACGCCGATGGCATGGCCACTGCGGACACCAATACCACAATCAACTGACTCTGTCTGACCGCTCTCATGTCTTGCCTCTTTTGCCAGAAGCTTCTGACACGGGAGAGTAACGAGATTACTGCGCCACGTAACCCTTTGCGTGTGCAAAGCGCGCCGAAGTGATGCTGATTGGCGACAGGCAGGGCGGGGCCCTGTGCCTGGGGTCGCGGCAAATCGGGCCGGGGCAAAAGACGCGGGCGGTTGCGAAGGGGACACGCAAGACCGCCCGCAGGTCAAAGGGTAACGGTGATCTGCCGGGAACGATTGGACACCCGACCACACAGTTATCCCGGCGACACTGCGGCGGGCCCGCGCCGGTGCCAAGGGCCGGGGCGCCGGTCGGCGGTGATCGGCAAGGCTCCGCGCGTTTGCGGCCGGGGTGCGCGTAAAGGCGCTCATCACCAGGTGCCGCCGTCTTCGAAGGCGTCGGGAAAGGCGCGTCGGGCGGCCTCTTCGTCGATGATCAGGCGGGCCTCGTAGTCCTCGGGGTCGAACGGATCGTCATAGGGCAGAACCTCGCGGCCGAAGAGCCAGCTCAGCCGGCCGGCGTCGAGGTTGCCGCGTTCGAAAGGTTCGGCGCCGAATTGCTGCCAGAGCGCGGCGAGAAACCACAGATCGGCGCGCCGGTCGGGGGCGCGGCGGTCGCGGTAGCGTTCGCGCCGGATGATCGGCGTTGCGCCCTTGGGATTGGGGCGGCGGACGGTAAACTGAAAATCGGTGCCGGGAAGGCGGCCGGGGAAACCGCGATGCTTGATCATGCCGCGCCCTCCCGGAAAGAGGCGGGCAGAAGCGGAACAGGCCCGGGGGCCTGTTCCGATCGTGTCTTACTTGTATTTGCCGGTATAAACGGGCTCGACCGAAATCGGCTCCGGATCGACAACGATGAATTCCTCTTCCTGCTGCTGGGCGCATGCCGCGACAACGGTGAAGAGGCCAAGTGCTGCGATGAGCTTGAGGCTCTTGGACATAAATTTCTCCTGTCAGTCACAACGGCAGGGATCCGCGCACACGGCGAGGCCCCATACCGACACAAAGGTAAGGTCACTTGGGTGTAACCCGTCTTAACTTTAGTAGATAACATCCCGGAAATATACGGGTTTTCGACGGGTCCACACTCATGTGGCGAGAAAGCCGCAATATCGGGGAACTTCTGCGAGGACTCCGCAAGATATAGTAGGCGCATCAGAACAACTCCCAGATGCAGGTGGCATCCTCGATGGAGTAGCTCTCGAAGAACTGTGCCACATCGGGTGCGATTGTGCCGAATTCGAGCGGCTCGGAACTAAGTGATACGACGACGCGTTGGGCGGGGAGGCCGCGGGTTGCGAGCTCGGGCAGGGCGACCGTATTGCAGAGGTATTCCATGTCGGAAAACACCGCTTCCATGGTCTCGGCGGCCTGCTCGAGATCGGGGGCGACGAATCGGACGCGGAAGATGGCGAGCGGTGTATCGGTCTCGTCGCGGTAGTCCTGAAGCACGACCCGAAGCCCTGACGGCGCCTCGATCTGCGTCGGATCGGTAGCGGCGGCCGGGGCGGCGGTGGCCCAGAGCATTGCAATCGCGGGTAAAATCAAGTGGCAGCCCCGCCCTCGTTTCCGAGCTCCTCCCGGCGGGGCTGCGCGGCGTGTGGTTCCCCCTCGCGCCGCAGTAAACTTGACGTGAATAAAGGTCATATCAGAACTTTCCCCCCGGTCAACAGGGCACATCGTTGCCAGCGCGCCCGCAGTTCGGGGTCGTGCAGCAAGTCTCCGATCTGTGCTTCGGTCCGCGCCTTGGGAAAGGCCGCGGTGACGCTGCCGCCGGCGGTGACGGTGAGGCCGGCACCGGTTCGTGTCACCTGCACCGCCGGTGCAAAGCCGCGCAGGCGGCGCAGCCGGCGCCACATGTCCTGACGGATCATATGCGCCAGGGGCAGCATCCGCAGCGGCGGAAACTCGGCCCGGGCCGCAACGTCGAACCGCGCCTCCGGCCGGCGGGACAGGGTCAGCCCACAGGCGTCGCGCCGGATGTGCCAGATCTTGCTCACGCGAGCGTCTCCTCGGGCCGTCGCAGGCCCTTCTCGGGTCGGGTGGGCCGGCCGTTAAGGCCGGTTACAGCGGAATATTGTCGTGTTTCTTCCATGGGTTGGTGAGCTTCTTGCTGCGCAGGGCGGCAAAGGCCCGGCTCACCCGCTTGCGGGTGGAATGCGGCATGATCACCTCGTCGATAAAGCCCCGCTCGGCCGCCACGAAGGGGTTGGCGAAACGGTCCTCGTAATCCTTGGTGCGCTTGGCGATCTTGTCCGGGTCGCCCAGTTCCGCGCGATAGAGGATCTCGGTCGCCCCCTTGGCGCCCATCACCGCGATCTCGGCGGTGGGCCAGGCATAGTTCATGTCGCCGCGCAGGTGCTTGGACGCCATCACGTCGTAGGCGCCGCCATAGGCCTTGCGGGTGATCACCGTCACCTTGGGCACCGTCGCCTCGCCATAGGCGAACAGCAGCTTGGCGCCGTGCTTGATGACGCCGCCATATTCCTGGCTGGTACCGGGCAGGAAGCCGGGCACGTCGACGAAGGTGAGAATCGGCACCTCGAACGCATCGCAGAATCGCACGAATCGCGCCGCCTTGCGCGACGAATCGATGTCGAGACAGCCGGCCAGCACCATCGGCTGGTTGGCAACGACGCCGACGGTCTGGCCTTCAAGGCGGATGAAGCCGGTGATGATGTTCTTGGCGAAATCCTCCTGGATCTCGTAGAAATCGCCTTCGTCCGCCGTTTTGTGGATCAGCTCCTTCATGTCGTAGGGCGTGTTGGCGTTTTCCGGCACCAGCGTGTCGAGGCTGTTTTCCAGCCGGTTCACATCGTCGAAGAACGGCCGCACCGGAGGCTTTTCGCGGTTGTTGAGCGGCAGGAAATCGACCAGCCGGCGCACCTCGGCCAGCGCTTCGACGTCATTTTCAAAGGCGCCGTCGGCGACGCTGGATTTGCGGGTGTGGGTCGAGGCGCCGCCCAGCTCTTCGGCGGTGACCTGTTCGTTGGTCACGGTCTTCACCACGTCGGGGCCGGTGACGAACATGTAAGAGCTGTCTTTCACCATGAAGATGAAATCGGTCATCGCTGGAGAATAGACCGCGCCGCCGGCACAGGGCCCCATGATGACCGAGATCTGCGGCACGACACCCGAGGCCATGATGTTGCGCTGGAAGATCTCGGCATAGCCCGCCAGCGCGTCGACGCCTTCCTGGATGCGGGCGCCGCCGCTGTCGTTGAGGCCGATCACCGGGGCGCCGTTCTGCACCGCCATATCCATGATCTTGCAGATCTTCTGGGCGTGGGTGGCGCTGACCGAGCCGCCGAGGACGGTGAAATCCTGGCTGTAGACATAGACCATGCGGCCGTTGACCGTGCCCCAGCCGGTCACCACGCCGTCCCCGGCGGGGGCATTGTCCTCCATGCCGAAATCGGTGCAGCGGTGGGTGACGAACGTGTCGTATTCCTCGAAACTGTCCTCGTCGAGCAAGAGCTCGATCCGCTCGCGTGCGGTCAGCTTGCCCTTGGCGTGCTGCGCGTCGATGCGTTTCTGTCCGCCCCCCATCCGGGCGTCCTGGCGGCGGTCTTCGAGTTCCTGAAGAATGTCGGTCATCATCGGCCCCTTGCATGTTTCCGCGAGACCATACTGCGATGCAGCGACGACACAAGGTAAAGGTGGAATATTTGCAAATAAGCTCACGGCTGATTTGGAATATTTGCAAAATGCACGTTTGACGCGAGTCGACCTTTGCAAAAATGCACAGGTCATTGTGCGGATCGGGCCTACAGTTTGCAGGGGCGAGATAATGGACATGCCTGCAAAGCGGGCGTAAGCCTTTTTCATGGCTGTTTCCCCCGTGGTCAAATTTCTTGACCGAACCACCCCGCCGCATATCCTGACGCTGATCCTGCTTGCTGGCATGGCGGCTCTGGCGATGAACATCTTCCTGCCGTCGCTGCCGGGGATGACCGCCTATTTCGACACCGACTACCGGCTGATGCAGCTCTCGGTCGCGATCTACCTTGGGGTGAATGCCTGTCTTCAGCTTGTCGTCGGGCCGATGTCGGATCAGATGGGCCGCCGGCCGGTGATCCTGGGCGGGCTGGTGATCTTTGTCCTTGCGACGCTAGGCTGCATCTTTGCCCCCAATGTCACGATTTTCCTGATCTGCCGCATGGCCCAGGCCGCCGTGGTGGTGGCCATGGTGCTGAGCCGGGCGGTGGTGCGCGACATGGTGCCCCAGGATCAGGCGGCCTCGATGATCGGCTATGTCACCATGGGCATGGCGGTGGTGCCGATGATCGGCCCGATGATTGGCGGGGTTCTCGACGAGCTCTGGGGCTGGAAGGCCTCGTTCTGGCTGCTCTTTGTCACCGGGCTGGCGACCCTCTGGCTGGCCTGGCGCGATCTGGGCGAGACCAAGATGCGGTCAGGCCAGACCCTGCTGCGGCAGTTCCAGGACTATCCCGAGCTGATCCGCGCGCCGCGCTTCTGGGGGTATGCCCTTGCGGCGGCTTTTTCGTCGGGCTCGTTCTTTGCCTATCTCGGCGGCGCGCCCTTTGTCGGATCGGTGGTGTTTTCGCTCGACCCCGCGCTGCTCGGCCTGCTGTTCGGCGCGCCGGCGGTGGGCTACATGATCGGCAACGGTATCTCGGGCAAGTTCTCGGTCCGGGTCGGGATCAACCGCATGATCCTCTGGGGCTGCTGGGCCAACACCGTCGGATTGCTGCTGTCGATGGCGGTCTTTGCCGCCGGCCACGGCTCGGCGCTGAGCTTCTTCGGCTTCATGACCTTCGTCGGCTTCGGCAACGGTCTGTGCATCCCCAATGCCACCGCCGGCACGCTTTCGGTCCGGCCGCATCTGGCGGGCACCGCCAGCGGGCTTGGCGGGGCGATCATGATCGGCGGCGGCGCCGGGCTCTCGGCGCTGGCGGGCGTTTTGCTGCAACCCGGCACCGGGCCGTGGCCGCTGCTGTGGCTGATGTTGCTCACCGGACTGCTGGGCATGGCGGCGATCACCCTGGTCATCCGGCGCGAACGGCGGCTGGGGATGGTCTGATCCGGCGGTGCAGGGGATCTGCGGCCGCGTGGCACCTTGCCCGGCTGGATTTGCAAAGCTAGCCTGCGCGCGACGCAAATTCGCAAAGGCACGCTCATGGCCACACAGAAACTCTATGCCGGCGCCAAGCTGCGGGAAACCCGCACGCGGCTGGGGCTGACCCAGAAGGATTTCGCCGGCAAGCTTGGCGTCTCGCTGCCCTATCTCAACCAGATGGAGAACAACAACCGCCCCGTCAGCACCACCGTGGTGCTGGCGCTGGCGCAGGAGTTCGGCTTCGATGTCACCGAGCTCAGCTCCGGCGATGCCGAGCGGCTGGTCTCGGACATGCGCGAGGCGCTGGCCGATCCGGTGTTCAACCAGGACGAGGCCGGTGCGCCGCCGCTGGCCGATCTGCGGCTCACCGCGTCGAACGCCCCGGCACTGGCGCGCGCCTTTCTCGAGCTGCACCGCGCCTATCGCCAGACCCATGAGCGGCTGGCCTCGCTCGATGCGGCGCTGGGGCACGAGGGCGGCGGCTTGCAGCTCAGCCCCTGGGAGGAGGTGCGCGACTTCTTTCACTATTGCGACAATTACATCGATGCGGTCGACCGGGCGGCCGAGAATTTCGCCGCCACTGCCCGGCGCGGTGATGTGCCCGCCGCCGCCGAGGCCTGGCTGAACGGGCAGGGGATCACGCTGCGCATTGCCGCCACCGACACCCTGCGCCAGTTCGACCGCGCGACCGGCACGGTCACGCTTTCGGACCGGGCCGCGCCCGAGACCCGCAACTTTCAGCTCCTGCTGCAAATGGCGCTCTTGCAGCAGGACAAGCTGTTGCAGGCGACGCTCGACCTGGCCCGCTTTCAGTCCGACACCGCCCGCGCCATCGCCCATATCGGGCTGGCCAACTACTTTGCCGGTGCCGCGCTCATGCCTTATGGCCCCTTCCTCGCCGCCGCCCGCGAGACCCGGCATGATCTCGAACGACTCGCCACCCGTTTCGGCGCCTCGATCGAACAGGTGGCGCATCGGCTTTCGACTTTGCAGCGGCCGGGCGCCAAGGGCGTGCCCTTCTTCTTTGTCAGGGTCGATCAGGCCGGCACGATCACCAAGCGCCACTCGGCCACCCGGCTGCAATTCGCCCGCTTCGGTGGCGCTTGTCCGCTGTGGAACGTGCACCGCGCCTTTGAAACCCCGGGCCGGTTCCTGCGGCAGCTGGCCGAGACACCGGACGGGGTGCGGTACATCTCCATCGCCCGCGATATCTCCAAGAGCGGCGGCCGGTACGGCGCACCGGTGCGGCGCTATGCCATGTCGCTGGGCTGCGAGGTCGAACACGCCGGCCAGCTTGTCTATGCCGACGGGCTCGACCTCGGGCAGGAGGCGGTTTTTGAACCGATCGGCATTTCCTGCCGGATCTGCGAGCGCACCCATTGCCACCAGCGCGCCATCCCGCCCCTCGAGCAGAAGCTGCACATCCAGCCCGACAGCCGCAAGGTGCTGCCTTACGAGATCGAGTGACGGGCGCGGCGATTGGGCAGGCTCAAGCCGCCTCGGCCGCCTCCGGTTCGGCCTCTTCGCGCGCATCCGAGGCGAGCATCAGTGCGCCATAGCCGATCAGACCGGAAACCAGCGATCCCGAGAGCACGCCAAGCCGCACCTGGTTCATCAGGAGCGCGTCGTCAAAGCTGAGCGAGCCGATGAAGAGCGACATGGTAAAGCCCACCCCGGCCAGACAGCTCAGCCCGTAGATGTGCAGCCAGTTGGCGCCATGCGGCATGCGGGTCAGCCCGCTCCTGACCAGGACAAAGGTGACCCCGAAGACGCCAAGCTGCTTGCCGAGGATCAGACCGAGCGCGATGCCCAGCGGCAGGGGGGCGAGCAGGGCGGACAGGCTCATGCCCTGAAGCACCACGCCGGCATTGGCGAAGGCAAAGACCGGGACGATGAAATAGAGCACGTAAGGCGCCAGCCCATGTTCCAGCGAATGCAGCGGGCTCTTGCCCCATTTGTCGGTCATCGGAATGCAGAAGGCGGTGATCACCCCGGCCAGCGTGGCATGGACGCCGGATTTCAGCACGAAATACCACATCACCGCGCCGAGCAGGATCATCGGGGCCACCCGGTGCACCCGCTTGTAGTTGAGAAACAGCAGCAGCGCCAAAGGGATGAGGGCAGAGAACAGGTAGTCCACCTTGAGGTCGGCGGTGTAGAACAGGGCAATGATGACGATGGCCCCCAGGTCGTCGAGAATGGCCAGGGTGAGCAGAAAGACTTTGAGCGAAGAGGGCGCGCGGCTGCCCACCAGGGCGAGAATGCCGAGCGCGAAGGCGATGTCGGTGGCCGCCGGAATGGCCCAGCCGGCCAGCGTTGCCGGATTGCCCCAGTTGATCGCCACATAGACCAGGGCCGGCAGCGCCATGCCGCCGATGGCGGCGGCACCGGGCAGGATGACGTCACGCGGGTTCTTGAGCTTGCCTTCGAGGATCTCGCGCTTCAGCTCGAGCCCGATGAGAAAGAAGAAGACCGCCATCAGCCCGTCGTTGATCCAGAGGATGGCCGGTTTCTCGAGCCCCTCACCATTGACCATCAGCCCGAGGCGGGCGTCGAGAAAGCTGTCGTAGATCCCGGCAAGGCCGGAATTGGCCACGACAAGCGCCGCGACCGCCGAGAGCATCAAGAGAATGCCTCCCGATGCTTCGTGGCTGAAAAAACGGTCGATGGCGCGTAACAGCATCGAAATCCTCCCGAATTAATAATGATTTCGCATGGATATGCGTCGGCGTGGCGAATTTTCAACCGGCCAAGCCGTCGCAGGGGGAGACCAGGTGCGGCGGCGGGCGGAAAAACCGTCTTTTGGGCGCCGCGCGTGGTTTTTGCGCAGATCTGCGCGGCGGGGGCGATCAAGGCCGCGCTTGCGGCGAGATCGCGGGATGGCATAGTGCGTGGGGAGAGGCCGGAGGCGGGGATGCGGATCGCGACCTACAATGTGGAATGGTTCGACGCGCTGTTCGATGACGCGGGCCGGTTGCTGGCCGATGACGCATGGTCGGCGCGCCATGAGGTCACCCGACGCGAACAGATCGAGGCGCTGGCGATCGTCCTGACCGCGCTCGATGCCGATGCGGTGATGGTGATCGAGGCGCCCGACAGTCACCGGGCCCGCGACGGGGTGCGGGCGCTCGAGACCTTTGCCGCGACGTTCGGGCTGCGGGCGCGCCGGGCGGTGATCGGATTTACCAACACCACGCAGCAGGAGATCGCGCTGCTTTATGACCCGGACGCGCTTCGGGTGCGTCACGATCCGCGGGACAGCGCCGGGGCGCCGCGGTTTGACGGCACCTTCGAGATCGATCTCGATTTCGACGCCCGCCGCGACCGGGTGCGGTTCTCCAAGCCGCCACTGGAACTGGCGGTGGAGACCGCGGGCGGGCAGCGGCTTCGGATGATCGGGGCGCATCTGAAATCCAAGGCGCCGCATGGTGCCAAGACCCGCGATCAGATCATGCGGCTGTCGATCGCCAACCGGCGCAAGCAATTGGCGCAGGCGATCTGGCTGCGCCAGCGGGTCGAGGAGCATCTGGCGGCGGGCGAGAGCCTGATCGTGCTGGGCGATCTGAACGACGGGCCGGGGCTTGATGAATATGAGGCGCTGTTCGGCCGTTCGTCGGTCGAGATCATCCGCGGCGAGGGCCGCGACGGGCCGCGGCTCTACGACCCCAATGCCAGCATCGCGCTGCAACGCCGGCTGGGCGCGCAGCCGACGACGGCGCGGTTTTACATTGCCGGGCAGGACAGCTATTTGCAGGCGCTGCTGGATTATATCTTTGTCTCGCCCGATTTGTGTGCCAGGCGGCCGGACTGGCGGATCTGGCATCCGTTCAACGACCCGGCCTGCTGGCGCACACGGGAGCTGCGCGAGGCGCTGGTGACGGCCTCGGATCATTATCCGGTGACACTGGATATCGCGATCTGAGGTCGGGGGCTCTGCCCCCGTCGCCCGGGGCGACTCCCCCGGGATATTTTTGACCAGAAGAAGGTGCGATTATGGTGAAACTTGCGACGGCGGCCTATCCGATGGGCGTGCTGGAGAGCTGGGCGGATTATGAGGCGAAGATCTCTGGCTGGGTGGCCGAGGCGGCCGGGCAGGGGGCGGAGCTGCTGCTGTTCCCGGAATATGGCGCGATGGAACTGGCGACGCTGGACGGGCCGGAGGTGGCGGGGGATCTGGAGCGCTCTCTGCATGCGGTGTCGGACCGGGTGGCGGCGGCGGATGCGTTGCACGCCCGGCTGGCGGCAGCGCATGACGTGTATATCTGCGCCGCCTCGGCGCCGATCTTTGCCGGCGGCGCGCGACCGGTGAACCGGGCGCGGCTGTTCGCGCCCTCGGGGGAGATGGCACATCAGGACAAGCAGATCATGACCCGCTTCGAGCGCGCGCCCTGGGGGGTGGCGGCGGGCGATCCGCTCTGCCTGATCGAGACGGATCTGGGGCGGATCGGCATTTTGATCTGTTATGACAGCGAGTTTCCACTGCTCGGGCGGGCGCTGTCCGAGGCCGACATCCTGCTGGTGCCCTCCTGCACCGAGGCGCTGGCCGGCTATTGGCGGGTGCGCATCGGGGCGATGGCCCGGGCGTTGGAGAGCCAATGCGTGGTGGCGATGGCGAGCACGGTGGGCGCATGCCCCTGGTCCGAGGCGGTGGACACCAACACCGGGGCGGGCGGCGTCTTTGGCCCGCCGGACCTCGGATTCCCGCCGACCGGGGTGCTGGCGGAAGGGGCGCTGAATGTGCCGGGCTGGACCTATGCCGAAGTGCCGGAGGGGGCGGTGGAGACCGTGCGGCGCGTCGGCGTCGTGGCCAATCGCGCGCATTGGGTGGAGCAGCCGCAGGGCGCGGGAGCTGTCACAAAGCGTGATCTTCGCACACATAGCCCTTGAAAATCGTGCCGCAAGCGCTCATTTAGAGCGCGCCCGGCCTGTGTGCCGGGGTGTGTAACAAAGGAGAGACCATGGCCAAGGAAGAGATGCTCGAATTTCCCGGTGTCGTGAAGGAACTCCTGCCGAATGCGACGTTTCGGGTCGAGCTGGAAAACGGCCATGAGATCATCGCGCATACGGCAGGCAAGATGCGCAAGAATCGCATCCGCGTTCTGGCCGGCGACAAGGTTCAGGTGGAAATGACCCCCTATGATCTGACCAAGGGTCGGATCAACTATCGATTCAAGTAACCGGCGTTCCCGTGAGGTTCATCCTGGGATCGGGGAGCCCCAGACGGCGCGAGCTGCTGGGGCTTTTGGGCGTCGTGCCGGACGAGATCCGGGCGCCGGAGATCGACGAGACGCCCCTGAAAGGCGAGCTGCCCCGGGCCTATTGCGCCCGTATCGCGCGGCAGAAGGCCGAGGCGCTGGCGGTGGCCGGGGGCGAGGTGCTGCTCTGTGCCGATACCACGGTGGCGCTGGGCCGGCGCATTCTCGGCAAGCCGGCCGATATCGGCGAGGCCGCGGAATTCCTGACCAAGCTTGGCGGGCGGCGCCACCAGGTGATCACCGCCGTGGCGGTGAAGACCGCCGAAGGTCTCTGGGAGCGCGAGGTTGTCAGCGCGGTCAAGATGAAACGGCTGAGCGATTTGGAGCTGAACGCCTATCTTCAGTCCGGCGACTGGCGCGGCAAGGCCGGCGGCTATGGCATTCAGGGCATGGCCGGCGCCTTTATCCCGTGGATCCAGGGGTCTTACCCGGCGATCATGGGGCTGCCGCTGGCCGAGACCGCCGGAATTTTGCAAGCGGCGGGCTATCCGCTTTATCGGGAGTGTGCCGCATGAAGGGCCGCCAGATCGTTCTCGACCATTACGCCGGCCGCGAGGCGGCGGCGCTGCTGGTCGATGGCCGGCTCGAAGACCTGCTTATCGACGGCGAGGGCGTGCGTGTGGGCGCGATCTATCGCGCCCGGGCCGACCGGCCGATGAAGGGTCAGGGGGGAATGTTCCTCTCGACGCCCGACGGGCCGGTCTTTCTGCGCCAGGTCAAGGGGCTGAAACCCGGCGAACCGCTGCTGGTGCAGGTCACCGGCAGCGCCGAGCCGGGCAAGGCGGTGCCGGTGACGCAGAAGCTTTTGTTCAAGAGCCGCCATGCCATCGTCACGCCCGGCGCGCCGGGGTTGAACATCTCGCGGCAGATCCGCGACGAGGCGCTGCGCGACGCGCTGCTCGAGATCGCGCATGAGGCGATGCCGGAGCGTGACATGGGGCTGATCCTGCGGTCGTCCTGCGCCGAGGCGGATGCCGAGGAGATCGCCGAGGACATCCTCGCCATGCTGACGCTGGCGCGGCAGGTGCTGGCGGATGCGACGGGCGCGCCGGAAAAGCTGACCGAAGGCGACGGGCCGCATGTGCTGGCCTGGCGCGACTGGGTCGAGCCGGCGCAGGTCGAGACCGCCGAGGGCAGCTTCGAGGCCCTGGGCGTGCTGGACCTGATCGAAGGCCTGCACAGCCCGATGGTGCCACTCAAGGGCGCCGGTCACATGTATATCGAGCCGACCCGCGCGCTGGTGGCGGTGGATGTGAACACCGGCGGCGATACGTCGCCCGCAGCCGGGCTCAAGGCCAATATGGCGGCGCTGCGCGATCTGCCGCGGCAGTTGCGTCTGCGGGGCCTGGGCGGGCAGGTCGTTGTCGATCTGGCGCCGATGGCCAAGAAGGACCGGCGCCCGGTCGAGACCGAGCTGCGCCGCGCGCTGAAGGCCGATGCGGTCGAGACCACGATGGTGGGCTGGACCAACCTCGGCCATTACGAGCTGCACCGCGCACGGGTGCGCATGCCCTTGCCGGAGGCGTCATGAGCTGTCCGATCTGCGCCAAGCCGTCCGATCCGAAATACCGGCCGTTCTGTTCGAAGCGCTGCGCCGATCTCGACCTGGCGAAATGGCTGAGTGGCGCCTATGCCGTGCCGCTCGAGGAGGAAGACGAGTTCAGCGACTCGCAAGATCCGGTCGACACCCCCCAGCGCCGGACCCATTGAGAGAAACCTGACATTTATCAGGCGGTTGCACAGGCTTTCGTTGACTCGCAGCGGGAAGGGGGTAGCCTTGGGACAATTCTCTTGCGCGATTGCATCCTGACACGGGGGATCCCATGACTTTGACCAAAGCGACATTGATTGCCGGTTTGCTGGCGCTCGGGCCCGCGCCGGCGCTGGCCTGGAACGACATCTACACCGGTGACGGCACCACCAGGGCGGGCAAGACCCTGGTCTATCCCTATCCGGGCGTGGCCAATTTCTGCCCGGCCGGGCTTCAACCGGTGCTGGCCAATGGCGAGATCTGCTGTGGCACGCCCAATACCACCGCACGTTTCCACAATGCGCCGGGCGGGCGCAAGCATCTGGCCAAGCGCCGGGCCCATGCCCCCAAGGCCTATGCGCCCGAGGGCTACAAGGGTGTGATCTACAAGTAATCCCGCTGCGCAATCGGCCGATCCGGCCTTGGCAAGCCCGGCCGGGCCGCGTATACGCGCGGCCTGATGCTTTTCGCCCGGGCCAGGGCGACCCCCGAAGGAGCCGGATATGCAGGGCAGCGCCAATCTCAACATCATGATGAAAACCGCGCGCAAGGCGGGGCGGTCTCTGGTCAAGGATTTCCGCGAGGTCGAGAACCTGCAAAGCTCGTCCAAGGCGGCGGGCGACTTCGTGACCCGCGCCGATATTGCCGCCGAAAAGATCATCCGCGACGAGCTGATGGAGGCGCGTCCGACCTATGGTTTCCTCGGCGAAGAGGGCGGCGAGACGGCAGGGCAGGACCCGACCCGTCGCTGGATCGTCGATCCGCTCGACGGCACCTCGAACTTCATGCACGGCCTGCCACATTGGGCGGTGTCGATCGCGCTTGAGCACAAGGGCCAGATTGTCTCGGCGGTGGTCTACGATCCGGCCAAGGACGAGATGTTCTTTGCCGAGAAGGGCGGCGGCGCCTGGATGAACGACACCCGCGTGCGGGTCTCTGACCGGCGTGGCATGACCGAAGCGCTGTTTGCCACCGGCGTGCCCTTTGGCACCCGCCGCGGCTTGCCCGAAACGCTCAAGGATCTGGGCCGGCTGATGCCGGTCTGCGCCGGTGTGCGCCGCTGGGGTGCCGCGGCGCTTGACCTGGCCTATGTCGCCGCCGGCCGTTTCGACGGCTATTGGGAGCGCGAAGTGCAGGTCTGGGATGTGGCCGGCGGGCTGTTGATTGCCCGCGAGGCCGGGGCGCTGGTCGAAGCGATCACCCCGGACGAAGACCCGCTCGAAGACCGCACGGTGGTCTGTGCCAACGAGCGGCTCTTCAACCAGTTTGCCAAGGTGATCCGCGGCTGATGTGCCTCAGCCTTTGAGGCAGCCCGCCATGTCTTCCGCCAACGTGGTGATCAGCGCCGGATAGAAGCCGGCGCCGGTCTCGATCCCGCTGCCCAGCGGGTCGAGCGTGGCAATGCGGGCCGTGGTGCCTTCGGCCAGGGTCTCGATCAGCCCGCGATCGAACTGTGGTTCGGCGAAGAGGCAGGCAATGCCTTCCTTGGCGACGCGGTCCTGCAATGCGCGCACCCGCGCCGGTCCGGGCGCCGAGGCGTCGCCCAGCGAGACCGAGCCGGCCGCATGAATGTCGAAGCGTGTTTCGAAATAGTGATAGGCGTCGTGGAAGACGAGGAACGGCGTGTCGCGATGCGGCGCCAAGAGCGCCTCTGCGGCCTCGGTGGCGGCGGCGATTTCCTCGACCGCGGCGGCGGCATTCGCCTGGTAGGTGGCGGCATTGTCGGGATCGGCGGCTGCGAGCGCTTCGGCAATCAGCAAGCTCCAGGCCTGGGCGTTCTCGGGATCGAGCCAGCTGTGCGGGTCGGTGTCGCCGTGATCATGGTCGTCGTGATCGTCATGATCGTCGTGCCCGTGTTCCTCATGTTCCGCGTGACCTTCCTCGTCGTGGGCCTCATGCGCATCCTTGTCGTGTTCGTCGTCGTCATGCGCGGGATGGCCGTCTTCATGTTCGTCGTCAAAGCTGGCGCGCCAGTCCAGAATCTCGGTTTCGGGCCGGGTGTTGAGGTTGATCACCGCGCCCAGCGAGAGGCTGTCGAGCGTCCGGTCGAGCCAGGGAGCGAGCGCCGGGCCCATCCAGACCACCAGGTCGGCGTTCTGCAAGGCGCGGGCCTGTGACGGGCGCAGCGCGAAATCATGCGGCGTGGCGCCGGCCGGCACGATCAGCTCGGGCGTGCCGACGCCCTGCATCACCCGGGACACGAGGCCGTGCACCGGCGCGATATCGGTCGCGACCTGTGGCACATCGGCCAGGGCGGTGGATGCGGCGAGGAAAAACGGGAGGGAAAGCAGTTTCTGCATGGGAGTATGTTACCTTATAACGTTTCTCGCTTGATACAGAGCATGTTATTACGTATCAAGTCGAAACACGCAGAAAGGCAAAATATGGACCCGGTGGGCTTTCACCAGCACGATCACGAGACTTGCAAGACCGGTGGCGTTGCCGCCGCCGACGCCTATTGTGTCGCCAGGGGGCTGCAATTCACCCCGGTGCGGCGCCGCACGCTCGAGGTGCTGCTCTCGGAGCATCGTGCAATGGGGGCCTATGACCTGCTCGAGGTGCTGGGCGCCGAGGGGTTCGGTTCGCAGCCGCCGGTGGTGTATCGGGCGCTGGATTTCCTGGTGAAGAACGGCTTTGCCCACAAGATCGAGCGGCTCAATGCCTTTGTCGGCTGCGTCCACCCCGGCGCCGATCATACGCCGGCCTTCCTGATCTGTCGCGCCTGCGACACCGTGGCCGAGACCCGCGCCCGCCCCGCCATGACGCTTTTGCGCGATCTTGCCGACGAGGCGGGCTTTGCCGTCGAACGCGCGGTGATCGAAGCTGAGGGCCTGTGTCCCAACTGCCGGGAGGCGGCACCGGAATGAGCCTAATGTCGATGCAGGGCGTGAGCATCCGTCATGGCAGCTTTCCCGCCCTGAGCAATGTGGATTTTGCCATTGAACAGGGCGAAATCGTCACCGTCGTCGGCCCCAACGGCTCGGGCAAATCGACGCTCTTGCGGGCGTTGATCGGCGCGGTGAAACCCTATGAGGGGCGGATCACCCGGCAAGACGCCATGCGAATCGGCTATGTGCCGCAAAAGCTGCACATCGATCCGACCCTGCCGATGCAGGTGGCGCGCTTTCTCGCGCTGCCCGGCCGGGTCTCTTCTGAGGCCCGCGCCACGGCGCTGCACCGGGCCGGTGCGGCCGATCTCGGCGCGCGGCCGATGGCCGGGCTCTCCGGGGGACAGCTGCAACGGGTGCTGCTGGCCCGGGCGATCCTGCACGAGCCGCAGCTGCTGCTGCTCGACGAGCCGACCCAGGGCCTGGATCAGCCCGGTGCGGCTGCTTTCTATCGCCGGATCGAGGACCTGCGCGCCGAGATCGGCTGTGCGGTGCTGATGGTGAGCCACGATCTGCACGTGGTGATGAGCGCCTCTGACCGGGTGATCTGCCTCAATGGCCATGTCTGCTGTGAGGGCCACCCCGAGAGCGTCGCCTCGGCCCCGGCCTATCGCGCGCTCTTCGGCTCCGGCACCGGCGGGGCACTGGCCCTTTATCGCCACGAACACGACCACGAGCATGACGCCGGCTGCGACCACGACCATGCCCATAATCCCGAGGCAGCCGAATGACCCTGCTTGATGATTTCATTGTCCGCGCGGTGCTGGCGGGCCTTGGTGTGGCCCTGGCGGCGGCGCCGCTGGGCTGTTTCGTGGTCTGGCGGCGGATGGCCTATTTCGGCGATGCCACGGCGCATGCCTCGATCCTCGGGGTGGCGCTGGCGCTGGCGTTTTCGGTCTCGCCCTTTCTGGGTGCGCTGATCGTGGCGCTGGCGATGGCGACCACGGTTTCGGTGCTGTCGGGGCGCGGCTTTGCCATCGACACCATGTTGGGGGTGCTGGCGCATTCCTCGCTCGCCTTCGGCCTGGTGGCGGTCTCGATGCTCGACGGCGTGCGGATCGACCTGATGTCGTATCTGTTCGGCGATATCCTCGCGGTGGGCCGCGCCGATCTTCTGGTGATCTGGGGCGGTGCGGCGGCGGTGATCGGGCTGATGCTCTGGCGCTGGCAGGCGCTGCTGACCGCGACGCTCAGCGACGAACTGGCCTGGGCGGCCGGCATCGATCCCCGGCGCGAGCAGATGGTACTGACCCTGGCACTGGCGTTGGTGGTGGCGGTGGCGATCAAGGTGGTGGGCGTGTTGCTGATCGCCGCCATGCTGATCATCCCTGCGGCGGCGGCGCGGCCCCTGTCCTCGACGCCGGAGACCATGGCCGCCATTGCCGCGATGGTGGGCGGCGGCGCGGTGCTGGGCGGGGTGCAGCTGGCACTTGTGCTCGATTCGCCGACCGGCCCGACCATCGTCTGCGCTGCCGCGCTGCTCTTTGCCGCCAGCGTCACCGTCTCGCTGCTGCGGGGCCGGGCGGCTGATCCGCGCTAGCCTGCCTCGCGCAGATCGGCGGGGACCGGGTAATCGGGGTGTTCGACCGGCTGATGGCAGTAATGCGCCGGCAACGGCGACTCGTGCAGCGCGGCGATGGCCGCCACCTCGGCCGCGACCGGGCCGGCCTCGGGCAGTGCGGCGCGCCACTCTGCCGGCCAGTCCAGAGGATCGGCCCGCGCCGCCACCAGCGCCATCCAGCGGCGCCGCAGCTCGGCCCAGTCCTGCGATTTCAAGTCGTCGGCGACAATCGCTGTCGAGGGCCGTATCTCGATATAGATCGTGCGGCGCACGCCGGGGCGGCGCTTGGGCAGCGAGGAATGCAGCACCATCATGTCTTGCACCAGGATGTCGCCGGCCTTCGTCGGCACATCGACCGAGCCGGGGATGTCCCATCCGTGTTCGCCGGAGAGGGCGCAGATATCGACCTTGTCACCCTGGGTTCCGGGCACATAGCGCAGGCAGCCATCGTCGATCGGGGCGTCGTCGAGGTAGACGCCGATGTTGAGGTAGGGCCAGCGCCGCGAATGCTGGGCGCCCTGATGCCAGATCACATAGCCGTTCGGATGCTGGCGCTTGTACAGCAGGTCCATCTCCATCGGCACCGCGGTCTCGCCGCAGAGCTCGCGGGCGATGGCCATCATCGCCGGGGTGGCCAGCAGGTCCAGCACCTCCTCCGGGCTCCATTCCAGCAATTTGTCGATCCGTTCCAGCACCGGCCCGGTCGCGGTGTCGTAGACCGCCGCCTTGCCGGTCTGGCGGGCCTCGGCATGTTCCTCGAGCGCGCGGGCTTCGAGCCGGTCGGCCATGTCGCGCAGCCGGGCCAGAAGTTCCGGCGGCACGGCGCCGGGAAAGGCGACATAACCCGGGCCGTCCAATTCCGCCTTCTGCTGGGGTGAGATCATAAAGTTTGCCATGCTGCGGATCCCCTGATGAAAATTCGAGAGTGGCGACTGCGTCCGGCTGCGTCAACCCGTGCGCGCGATGCGGCTAATCCGTTGGGCTTGCTGGCAATCCCGTCAGCCACTATGGCGGCGTGGACACATCGGCGCCGCGGCACGGGGCCCATCCGCCTTTTGCGCCATCATGGTTGCATCCGGTCGTTCCGGGCCCCAGATGAAAAGCGTGTCGCACAGGCCGGCGCCGCACGGCCTTCCCGGCGCATTTTTTCCCGCTCCGCTTGTTGACAGAGCTTCGTGAACTGCCTAGCTATGCGCCGTTAGCACTCAAACAGGGTGAGTGCTAACGCCTCTCCGAGGGGAGGCGAGACTGGAACAGAACTTTGAGCCAAGGAGCTGCAAAGATGGCATTTACACCGCTGCATGACCGCGTGCTGGTGCGTCGCACTGAGAGCGAAGAGAAAACCAAAGGCGGGCTGATCATTCCTGACAGCGCTAAGGAAAAGCCGCAGGAAGGTGAAATTGTGGCCGTGGGCGCAGGCGCGCGCGACGACGACGGCGACCGGATCGCCCTGGACGTCAAGGCCGGCGACAAGATCCTGTTCGGCAAATGGTCGGGCACCGAGATCACGCTGGACGGCGAAGAGCTGCTGATCATGAAGGAAAGCGACATCATGGGCGTCATCGCCTGAGTGTCGCCGGGTGGTGCGCCACCTGAATCCCAACGAAATTCAAGTCAAGGAGAGACATAAATGTCTGCCAAGGACGTCAAATTCGATACCGATGCCCGCAACAAGATGCTCAAAGGCGTCAACATCCTCGCCGATGCGGTGAAGGTGACCCTCGGCCCCAAAGGCCGCAACGTCGTGCTCGACAAATCCTTCGGCGCGCCGCGCATCACCAAGGACGGTGTGTCGGTTGCCAAGGAAATCGAACTGGAAGACAAGTTCGAGAACATGGGCGCGCAGATGGTGAAGGAAGTCGCTTCCCGCACCAACGACGAAGCCGGTGACGGCACCACCACCGCGACCGTTCTGGCTCAGGCCATCGTGCGCGAAGGCATGAAGTCGGTCGCAGCCGGCATGAACCCGATGGACCTCAAGCGCGGCATCGACCTGGCGACCGCGAAAGTCGTCGAGGCGATCAAGGCGGCCGCACGTGACGTGTCGGACAGCCACGAAGTCGCGCAGGTTGGCACCATCTCCGCCAACGGCGAGAAGGAAATCGGCCAGCAGATCGCTGACGCGATGCAGAAAGTCGGCAACGAAGGCGTGATCACCGTCGAAGAGAACAAAGGCCTCGAGACCGAGACCGATGTCGTCGAAGGCATGCAGTTCGACCGCGGCTACCTGTCGCCCTATTTCGTCACCAACTCGGACAAGATGATTGCCGAGCTGGAAGACTGCATGGTGCTGCTGCACGAGAAGAAACTGTCGTCGCTCCAGCCGATGGTTTCGCTGCTCGAGCAGGTGATTCAGTCGCAGAAACCGCTGCTGATCATTGCCGAAGACGTCGAAGGCGAAGCGCTGGCGACCCTGGTGGTCAACAAGCTGCGCGGCGGCCTGAAAATCGCGGCCGTCAAGGCACCGGGCTTCGGCGATCGCCGCAAGGCCATGCTCCAGGACATCGCGATCCTGACCGGCGGCCAGGTGATCTCGGAAGACCTCGGCATGAAGCTCGAGTCGGTCACCATGGACATGCTCGGCACCGCCAAGAAAATCTCGATCACCAAGGACGAGACCACCATCGTCGACGGTGCTGGCGAGAAAGCGGAAATCGAAGCGCGCGTCGCCCAGATCCGCAACCAGATCGAAGAGACCACCTCGGACTACGACCGTGAGAAGCTGCAAGAGCGCGTTGCCAAACTGGCAGGCGGTGTTGCCGTGATCCGCGTCGGCGGCATGACCGAAGTCGAAGTGAAAGAGCGCAAGGACCGTGTCGACGACGCTCTGAACGCGACCCGCGCAGCCGTGCAGGAAGGCATCGTCGTCGGCGGCGGTGTGGCCCTGGTTCAAGGCGCGAAGACCCTCGAAGGTCTGACCGGCGAGAACAACGACCAGAACGTCGGTATCTCGATCGTCCGCAAGGCGCTGGAAGCGCCGCTGCGTCAGATCGCAGAGAACGCCGGTGTTGACGGTTCGGTCGTGGCCGGCAAGGTCCGCGAAAGCGATGACGTCAAGTTCGGCTTCAACGCCCAGACCGAAGAATATGGCGACATGTTCTCCTACGGCGTGATCGACCCGGCGAAAGTGGTGCGCACCGCACTGCAAGACGCAGCCTCGATCGCCGGCCTGCTGATCACCACCGAAGCGATGGTGGCCGACAAGCCCGAGAAGCCGGGTGCCGGCGGCGGCGCAGGCATGCCCGACATGGGCGGCATGGGCGGCATGGGCGGCATGATGTAAATCACGCCATCCTGTCGGATGATTTGGGGGTCGCCTTCGGGCGGCCCCCTTTTCGCATCGGGGGTGTCAGCCGATCCGCACCAGGTGATTGTCCCAGGCGCGGTCGGCCCGGGACAGCGGCGAGAGCCGCGCCGCGTCGCCCTGCAAGACGCCACCCAGCCCGTCGGTGGCCAGAAAGCCCCGCGCGCCGGCGGCCAATCCGCAGATGTCGGCCCGGTGGTGAACGGCAAGGAATTGGCCCTGTGTGTCAAAGACATGCAGTCGGCCGCCGCGCGGCGAGGTTATACCCACCTGCGCGCCCTCGGCGGAAAAGGCGATGCTGCCGGCATAACCCTGCATTGCCATCTGCTCGGCCAGGCCGGCCTCTGCCAGCACCGGCGCCGCGCCGCGGCGGTGCAGCCCCAAGAGCGGCACGCCATCCTCGGGCGCGCCCTGCCATTGCATGGCAAAGGCGACTTGCCCGTCGGGGGCCACCGCCAGATGGCGGATCGAATTGCGCCAGTGCTCGGGTGGCAACTCGACCTGCTCCAGCATCTCGCCCCGGGCCGAGAGATAACTGAGGTTTGGCCGCATGGTGGCGAGGTTGAGCTTGTCGCGGCCGTGGTCGGGGTGGGTGCGAATGCCGCCATTGGCGATCGCCAGCACATCGCCGGGCAGGGCCTTGATCTCATGCGGGCCGATCCCGCCGGAGCGATATTCGCCGATCCGCGAATAGCCATCGGCGCGCGACCAGAGACCGATCATGCCGGCGCCGGTCTCGATCTCGTTTTCGCTGGTGGCCAGGATGTCGCCTCCGGCCAGAAAGGCGCCATGGCCGTAGAAATGCCGCCCCTCGGGCGCGTCGAGCCGCCGGATCTCGCGCCCAACAAGGCAGTCGATCACCAGCGCAAAGCGGCCGGGCCGGCGGGCAAAGGCAACCGCTTCCGGCGCGATGGGGTGGGCGGCGGCGGCATGGCCGCGATCGGGCAGGGCGATGCGAAAGATGTCCTGCCCCTCGGCGCCCAGCCCAAAGAGCGCATGGCCGCCCGAGGGCGCGCGCGCGGCGGCGAGATAGGCGGGATCTCCGGCGTCGGCCCAGCTCAGCCGTGGTGTACCGGTGGCGGCGACCAGCCCGGCGAGGAAGGCCCGGCGCGAGGGCATCAATCGCCGTCCGTCGCGTTGAAGCCGACGCTGACGCCAAGCGCGGTGCCGATCTCCTGCGCCGCGGCCGCACGGGTCTCCTCGATGCGGTTCTTCAGCACCTCGACGCGCAGCCGCCCCGACGGATCGGCGACCCCGGCCAGCAGCGGATCGTCGAGCGCCCGCGCGGTTTGCAGCGCCGTGGCAAAGGCGGCCTCGGTCTCGGGGACCGGCTGGTCGGCGAGCGCAAGCGCCAGATCGCGGAGTGCCTCGAGCGACAGGATGACATTGCGCAACGGCCGTCCCGAGCGGCGCGCCTCTGCCACCTGCGGCCTGGGGGCGTCAAAGCGGCCCATGGGGCGGCCAAGCCGCTGGTCAGCGGTAAACTCGAGACCGGTGACCAGTGCCGTATACAGGGCCTGCGAGGCCTCGCGCGCGGTCAGAAAGCGGCTGTTGCCTTCGGCGCCGGCATTCAGCAGCTGATCCGCGAAATCCGTCCGCCAGCCGGTCTCGATCTCCTGCGCCAGCCGCGACAGATCGCCGGCGATGGCCTGCGCCAAGCGGCAGGTGTACTCCCCGTTGCCGTCGTCGTCTGGTTCGTAGAGCAGCCGCTCCAGCGCAAACAGCCCGCGCCCGGCGATCGAGACTTCGGCAAAGCGCTCGGGCCGGTCGACGGCGGCATCCTCTTCGGCCCGCAGCCGCTGCACCGTGCGGCCCACCAGCCCGCGGCTGTCCGGCCAGAAGGCGATGGTCAGCGCGCGGCCGTCCTCTTCCAGCGGGCCGAGGCCGAGATGCGACAGGCCCATCCAGGCATCAAAGGTCGCCTGATAGGCCGGGCGCAGGGTGTCGGCCCGGCAGTCTTGCGCGGCGGCGGCGTCGAGCGCCTGCGCCGCCTGGGCAAAGCCTGCGACACGGGGTAGGGCGTGATCCTGCACCACCGCGCGGGTGCCGGCGGTGGCGGGCAGGGTGAGCAGGCAAAGGGCAGCGGTCAGAAGGTGGCGCATCAGAGGCTCTCCAGATAGCGGATCAGGGCGTCACGGTCGGCTTTCGGCATCGTCGCCACGGCATCGCGGGCGGCCTGGGCCTCGCCGCCGTGCCAGAGCACGGCTTCCAGCAGCGACCGCGCGCGGCCATCGTGCAGGAACTGGCTGTGGCCATTGACCTGCTCGGTCAGGCCGATGCCCCAGAGCGGCGCGGTCCGCCATTCCCGCCCCGTGGCGCGGCCTTCGGGGCGGTTGTCGGCCAACCCCTCGCCCATGTCGTGCAGCAGGAGGTCGGTCATCGGCCAGATTAGCTGAAAGCTCTGCTCGGGCTGGCCCTGAAGCCGGTGAGTGACAAATTTCGGTGTGTGGCAGGCGGCGCAACCGCTGTCGTGAAACATCCGCTTGCCGCGCAGCACCTGGCTGTCATCGACATCGCGGCGCGCCGGCACGGCGAGGTTGCGGCTGTAGAAGGTCACGAGGTCGAGGCCGGCGGCGTCGATCTCGAATTCGCGCGCGTCGCCGTCGCCATGCGGAGCCCGCTGGCAGGCCGGCTGGCCGGCGGCGCAATCGCCCCAGGGGGCGGGAAACAGCGGCGAGGAAATCCCGATGTCGCCGGCAAAGGCGCTGGCCGATTGCTCGCGCACCGTCGGCGCCCCGGCCTTCCAGCCGAAACGGCCCAGCATCGGCCGATCATGTTCAAACGACCAGACGATCTGGGCCCTGCCGGAAATGCCGTCGCCATCGGCGTCTTCGGGGTCTTCCAGCGCCAGAATGTCTGCGGCGGGGATCGCTTCGAGCAGGCCCAGCCCGATCATCGGCGGCGCGACACGGGGGCTCAGCATGGCGCCCTCGGCCAGCGGGCCATATCCCAGATCCTCGGCGCTGTAGCTGGGCTGACGCAGCCAGGCGGTTTCGCCATCGGAGAGCGCGACCTCGATCTCGTCGTACTGCAGGCCAATCCGGTATTCGGCCCGGTGCCCGGCAACGGCGAAATCCTGCAATTGCCCGCCATAGGTCGGATCGGGCCGGGTGCGCGGCGCCGCGTCGCCCAGCGACAGCAGGAAGGCCTCGATCCGGCTGATCTCCGCCTCCGGCGCCGCCGGCACCGAGATCCGCAGGAACATCGAGATCGCGTCGTCCTCGGGCCCGTCCGGCGGATGGCCGCGCCCGTCCTTGAGATGGCACCGCTGGCAGGAGCGGGCGTTGAACACCGGGCCAAGCCCGTCCGAGGCCAGGGTGGAGGAGGGCGAGGAGACCCAGAGCTTCTTGAACAGCCCGTTGCCGACCTTGAAATCCAGCTCGCGCTCGAAGGCGATATTGCCCGAGGGCTGCGAAAAGGCGTCGGGCGTGGTGCGGGCGCGCACCGTGGCGGCGCCGGCCGGGTTGGTCTCGAAGGCTTCCGGCTGCGAGAAATCCCCGGGCGGCGCGGTGACACCGGCGATGCGCGCGCGCTCGGCCTCGGTGCGGGGCAAGACGCTGAGATGCGGCTCGGCCAGCTCGGGGGTGGCGGCAAAGCTCGCCAGTCCGGCGCCGGTCAGGGCCAGTGTCAGTAGGGGAAATCGCATGTGAAGGGCCTTGGCCAAAGGCGCGCCCCGTCAGGCGGGACGCGCGACGGAATTACTCGGCCTCGTCGGTCGCCTTGGCCTGAAGCTGGCCATAGACCGCATCGCCCAGTTCGGCCCGCAACGACAGCTGGGTCTCGAGAAAGTCGATATGGCCTTCCTCATCGGCAATCAGCTCTTCGAACAGGTTCTTGGACACGAAGTCGCCGACCTGATCGCAATGGTTGCGGGCCTCGATGTAAAGCGTGCGCGCCTCGTGTTCGGCGGCGAGATCGGCCTCGAGACATTCCTTGACGGTCTCGCCGATACGCAGCGGGTCGAGCTTTTGCAGGTTGGGGTGGCCTTCGAGAAAGATGATCCGCTCGATCAGCTTGTCGGCGTGGTTCATCTCTTCGATGCTTTCCTCGCGCGATTTCGAGGCGAGCCGGCCGTATCCCCAATCTTCCTGAAGCCGGTAATGCAGCCAATATTGGTTGACCGCCGTCAGCTCCGAGCGCAGGGCTGCGTTCAGGTATTCGATGACTTTCTTATCGCCCTTCATTGACGGGTCTCCTTGTCTTGCGGTCCCGCAGGTTTTGCAGGTTGGCTGGAACTTCGTAACTCTCGGTGGTTGCCATGGTATCCAGAAACAGCGGCAGACATCCACCGCAGTCCGCGCGTTTGCCCAGGGCGCGATAGATCTTGCCCGGGGTGATGATCGTGTCGGGGTCGGCGGCGCGCATCCAGTCCATCGCGGCGCGGATCTCGGTGTCGCGGATGTTCATGCACTGGCAGACGATCATGGCTGCGGTCCTTTGCTCGGGCAGGCGGGCGGCCGTCCGGTCGGGCCGCCCTGGGGGGTTAGTGGAAAACGGCGTCGGGATTGTCGAGGCTGTCGGAGCCTTCGAAGGCGATCTGATCGACACCAAGCACGCTGACCGCGCGTTCGATGCCGCGGGTCTGATCGACCAGCGCCTCGACCGCGCCCATGATCAGCGCCTCGCCTTCGGCATTGCCGCGCGCCAGCATCATGTCATAGCTGAAGCCCGCCTCGGCGGCGGATTTGATCTGGCCCAGCTCGACCATGGTGGCGTTCAGCCGGGCGCGCAGCGCTTCGTCGACGCCGGCATCGGCCGTCACCACCAGATCAGTTAGCGCCGGGCCGGAGACCAGCGAACCATCGATTCGCAGATATTCGCCCAGATAGACATTCCGCACGCCCAGACCGTCATAGTAATGGCTGTTGTGGGTGTTGTCGGAGAAACAGTCGTGCTCTTCCTCGGGGTCGTTCAGCATGACGCCGAGCTTCATCCGCTCGCCCGCCTGTTCGCCATAGGATAGCGAGCCCATGCCGGTGAGAATCGCGTTGATGCCGGCATCCTCATCCTCGAGCACCGCGGCGCGGGCGTCGCCGCCTTCGGCCCATTGACCGGCCATCCAGTCCAGGTCCGAGACCAGCAGATCGGTGGCGGCCTTGAGGTACTGGCCGCGGCGGTCGCAATTGCCGCCCGAGCAGGCCGCGTCGGTGGCGTAATCGGTCCAGGGGCGGTTGCCGGCGCCATAGTCGGTGCCGTTGAGATCCTGCCCCCAGAGCAGGAATTCGATGGCGTGATAGCCGGTGGCGACATTGGCCTCGACCGCGCCCGCCTCGTGCAACTGGCCTTGCAACAGGGCGGGGGTGATCTCGGTGGCATCGACCTCTTGGCCGCCGAGGGTGAAGACCGGATTGGCCACCACGTTCAGCGCCGCAAGCTGGTTTTCGTCGGTCGCGCCGCCATAAGAGGCATCGACATAATCGATCAGGCCCTCGTCCAGCGGCCAGGCGTTCACCCTGCCTTCCCAATCATCGACGATGGCATTGCCGAAGCGGAAGACCTCGGTCTGCTGATAGGGCACCCGCGCCTCGAGCCAGGCCGCCCTGGCCGCCTGCAAGGCCTCGGCCGAAGGCGCGCCGAGCAAGGTATCGACCGCCGCCTGCAAGCCGCGCGCCTTGATCAGGCTGTCCTCGTAACCCGCCTGGGCGATGTCGGCATAGGTGTCGAGAACCTCGGCCTTGCTCTGGGCAAGAGCAGGCGTGGCGACACAGGCCGCAAGGGCGAGGGCGGTGGTGGAGCGGAGGCGCATGGAAAGTCCTTTCAACTAAGCAACAAGACCCGGCGACGCGAAGCAGGATCGCCCGACGAATGGGTTCTGCGTATTGCTGACTTATTTTGTCGGATTAGTCAATGGGGCCAAAACCCGATCGTTCCACTGCGATCAGGACAGCGGAAATCACCCCGGTCAAAGCCGGCGCAGCGCGGATTTTTCGATCTGAAGGGGGCGGGCGCAGGCCGCGCCCGGGGGTCAGTTTGTCTTGCGACCGACCTTGAATGGCAGGGGGGCGATCGGCACGCCGTCCTCGACCAGTTTGCGGGCCTCTTCGGGCCGGGCCTCACCGCGGATCGCGCGGCTCGGGGCATCGCCGAGATGAATGGCGCGGGCCTCTCGGGCAAAGTCGCGGCCGACATCCTCCGAGGTTTTCTCGATATGCGCTTTCAGCTCGGCCAGCGCCTTCTCGGCGGGTGAGGCCGGGGTCGAGAGCGGCTTGGCCGGCGCCTGCGGTTTCGGCTTGGCGGTGCCATGCGACACGCGCGGCGCCATCAGGTCGCGGTCAACTTTGCTGGTGCCGCAGACGGCGCAGGCCACCATGCCCGCGGCCTGAAGCTTGTCGAAGGCGGCGGCGGATTGGAACCAGCTTTCGAACCTGTGGTCTTCGCTGCATTTCAGCGCGTAGTGAATCATCGTCCTGACCGATCCTTGATTGACAAAGACATAGCCATTTGTGGGGCAAGTTCAACTCGCTGCGCGGTCACACCGGATCACGAGCGCAGCTTGCGGGGATCGAAATACAGCAGAATCTGGCGCAGCTCCGGCTCGCTGACCAGTTCGGCGGCGCGGGCCGGGCGCATCCACTTCATCCGCCGCTGGCCGGCCTCTGGAAAGGCCTCGGCCAACCGCTTGACGCGAATCGGATAGACCATCGCGACACAGGGCAGGTCACCGGTGCGGGCATTGATCTTCATGTAGGAAAAGACCCCGATGCATTGGCCGTGCGGCCGGCCGATCACGCCGGCTTCTTCCCAGGCCTCGATCGCCGCGCCCTGAGCCGGGGTGACGCCATGGCTGGGCCAGCCCTTGGGAATGATCCAGCGCTTGCGCCCGCGCGAGGTGATCAGCAGCACCTGGGTCTTGTCGTTGACGACGCGATAACACAGCGCGGCGAATTGCGCGCGCATCTCGCCCTTTTGCCGGGCGCGAATGGCCAGCGGCAATTGCGTCTTGTCATGAAACGACATCACCGGCCCTCCTTGCCCTGGAACAAAGGTAGAAGAATTCCCCTACATTGCCACCCGGGAAATCGCGGCGGGTCGGCAAAACCGCCCGACTGCCGCGCGGCGGCGCTCAACCCGGCAGCGCCGCGAGAATCCGGGTCACGACCTCGGCCAGATCGGCCGGCTGATCGAGCTGTTCATGTGCCTTGCGGCGCATCGCGTCGCGGCGGTCGGCATGGCGCACCTGGATCAGTGCGCGCGCCAATTCTTCGGCGGTGCTCACCTGGATAGCGGCGCCGGCGACATCGAGCATACGGTAGATGCGGGTAAAGTTGCTGGTATCGGGCCCATGCAGCAGGGTGCTGTCGAACACCGCCGGTTCAAACGGCGTGTGCCCCCCTTTCTCGACCAGCGAGCCACCGATGAAGGTGGTGCCGGCGAGCTGATACCACAGTGGCATTTCGCCAATCGTGTCAACGATATAGACTGCATCGTCGCGGGGTGCATCGCCCCGCGAGCGCAGGGCCGCCGGCAGATCGGCGGCGCGCACCATGGCGGCGATCTCGGCGCCGCGCCGGGGGTGGCGGGGGGCGATGATCAGCCGGGCCTCGGGGCGCTGCGTCAGCAGGGCGGCATGGGCCGCGATGACGATCTCGTCCTCGCCCTCGTGGGTCGAGGCGGCCAGCCAGGTCGCGTCACGGTCAAAGGCGCGGCGCAGATCGGGATCGAGTGTCAGCCCGGCCGGTGGCACGTAAAACGCCTTGAGGTCGAGCACGGCGGTCATCTGCCCCGGTGTCAGCCCCAGTTCGGCCAAGCGGCGGCGCGACCCCTCGTCCTGCGGAGACACGAAGGTGAGCCGCGCCAGCATGTGCCGCGCCAGCGGCCCGAGCCTGCGCCAGGTCTGCGCGGTGCGCATGGACAGCCGCGCGCCGATGGCGATGACTGGCAGGCCACGGCGCGCCACGGCAGCAATCCGGTTGGGCCAGAACTCGGCCTCGAGCAGCAGGTGGCCGACGACGCCGTAGCGCCGGCAGAGCAGCACGGCCGCCCAGCGGGTGTCAAAGGGCGCCAGCCGCGCGCTCAGCCCCGGCAGACCCCAGCCCAGCGCCAGATCCCGGCCGGTGAGCGAATTGCAGGTGATCAGGAATTTCAGCTCGGGCCGCGCCGCGTGTAGCGCCAGCAGCGCCGGGCGGGCCGAAGTCAGCTCTCCGTTCGAGGCGGCATGCAGCCAGAGATGCGGACCGCTGCCCCGGCCCGGCGCCAGTCCCGTGCGCTGGCCCCAGTCGGCCAGCCGCTCGCGCCGCGCGATTACACGCGCCAGGAGCGACAGCGCCACAATGGGCCACGCCAGGCAGACGACGAGACGATAAAGCGGCATGGCCGGGAAAGTCATGAAGGATCAAATGTCCTTGGCAATGGTGCGCAGTTCGAATTTCTGAATCTTGCCGGTCGAGGTTTTCGGCAGCTCACGGAATACGACCTTTTTCGGCGTCTTGAAACCCGCAAGTCGGGCACGGGCAAAGGCGATGAGCTCGGCCTCGGTTGCGGCATGCCCGGCCTTCAGCTCGACAAAGGCGCAAGGCACCTCGCCCCATCGCTCGTCCGGCTTGGCCACCACTGCGGCCAGCGATACCGCCTCATGCGCCATCAGCGTGCCTTCGATCTCGACCGAGGAGATGTTCTCGCCGCCGCTGATAATGATGTCCTTGGCGCGGTCGGCGATCTGGACGTAGCTGTCGGGATGCTGGACCGCGATGTCGCCGGAGTGAAAATAGCCGTGCTTGAAGGCCTCGGCGGTGGCCTGCGGGTTCTTGTAATAGCCTTTCATCACCGCATTGCCGCGAAACATGATTTCGCCCTGCTGCGCGCCATCCATCGGCACCTGGTCCATGGTCTCCGGCGCCATCACCGTGATGTCGTCCATCATCGGCATCGCGACGCCCTGCCGTGCCTTGACGGCCGCGCGGTCCTCGGGGGCGAGCGCCGCCCAATCCTCATCGCGCCAGGTGCATTCGGTGGCGGGGCCATAGGTCTCGGTCAAGCCGTAGACCTGGGTGATGTTGAAGCCCATCGGCTCGATCTTGGCGAGGGTCGCCGGGGCCGGGGGCGCGCCGGCGGTAAAGACCTCGACGGTCTGGTCGAAGGCGCGGCGATCTGCGTCCGGCGCATTGACCAGCATGTTGAGCACGATGGGCGCGCCGCCGAAATGGGTCACGCCCTCGTCGGCGATGGCGTCAAAGATCGCCTTCGCGGTGATGTCGCGGCAGCAGACAAGCGTGCCGGCCAGAAGCGGCATCATCCAGGTGTGGCACCAGCCGTTGCAGTGAAACAGCGGCACGATGGTCAGGTAACGCGGATAGAGCACCATGCGCCAGGAGATCGGCTGCGCCATGGCGCTGAGATAGGCGCCACGGTGGTGTGTCACCACGCCCTTGGGCCGACCGGTGGTGCCGGAGGTATAGCTGAGCGCGATGCTCTCCCATTCATCGTCGGGCATAACCCAGTCGAACGCCGGGTCGCCCGTGGCAAGGAAATCCTCGTAGAGCTGATGCGCGCCGCTGGCGCGCACCCCGGCCTGCGGATCGGGCACTTCGATGATGCGCGGGGCGGGGCCCGTCATCAGCGCCAGTGCTTCGTGCAGCACCGGCAGCGCCTGGCTATCGACCAGCACCAGCCGTGCCTCGCCGTGATCGAGGATATAGGCGATTGTTCCGGCCTCCAGCCGGGTGTTGATGGTGTTGAGCACCGCACCGCAGGCCGGCACGCCGAAATGCGCCTCGGCCTGGGCCGGGATATTGGGCAGCACGGTCGCCACCACGTCGCCGGGCGCGATACCGGCCTGCGCCAGCGCTGAGGCAAGGCGGCTGCACCGGGCATGGTATTCGGCATAACTCTTGCGATGCGTTCCATAGGCCACGGCCAGCCGCTCGGGAAAGATTCTCCGCGCCCGCAACAGCATCGAAAGCGGCGTCAGGGGCACGTAATTCGCGGGGTTTCTGTCCAACCCGGTCTCATCCGCCAGCCAACCCATCGCATCCTCCCTTTTTAAGCCGGATCATATCGTTATAAGGCAAGACAGACCTCCCGCAAGCTGGCCCGTTGCCCCCCATGAGCAGACCCATCCCCCAAACCCGGCCGCTGGTGGCCGCCGCCTCGATGCTGGGGGCCATGGCCGTGATCGGTGTGATCGACAATGCCGTGCCCGTCCTCGCCGGTGAAATCGGCCTCTGGCAGTTCTACGCCTGGCGGGTGGTGATGGCGGTGCCGGTGATCCTGCTGGCGGCGCGGCTGGGCTTTGGCACGGTGAAGCCAGGGCGGCTCTGGGCTGTGCTCTTGCGCGGGGCGATGCTGTCGATCTCGATGATGTTCTACTTTGGCGCGCTCTCGGTCATGCCGATTGCCCAGGCCCTTTCGGGCCTTTTCACCTCGCCTGTCTTTGTCCTGGTGATCACCGCGCTGGCCCTGCGCCAGCCGATCGGGCCGTGGCGCGTTCTGGCCGTGAGCATGGGGTTCACCGGCATTCTCGTGGTACTCAGCCCCGATCCGGCCAGCCTCAGCCTCGCCACCTTTCTGCCGGTGTTCGGCGGGCTGTTCTATGCGCTGGGCGCGATTGCAACGCGCACGGTCTGCGCCGGCGAGGACGTGCTGGCGATGCTGCTGGCGATGTTTCTGGTTCAGGGGCTGATCGGCCTTGCGGGTCTGGGCACGGTGGCTGTGCTGGCGCCCGAAGTCGGCGCCGGGGCTTCGGGCTTTGTCTCGCGCGGCTGGGTCTGGCCGATGTCGCCGCTGGTCCATCTGCTGATGGTGATTCAGGCGGTGTTCTCGGTGCTGGGTGTCGGGCTGATCACCCGGGCCTATGCGCTGGGCGATGCCTCTTATGTGGCGGTCTTCGAGTATTCGGTGTTCATCTTCGGCCCGCTCGCGGCCTTCGTAATCTTTGGCCAGCGGGTGGGCTGGAACGAGGTAGCGGGCATCGCACTGATCGCCGGGGCCGGGCTGGTGATCGTCTGGCGGCTGCGCGACGGGTGAAGGGCGCGGGGGCCGGGGCGCGGGGCCGAAAACGCCCGCCTCCGGCCTGCCGGAGAATTGCCGTTGGCGGCGCGACCGGCTAGCGTCGCCGCCATGATCATCTCTCGCGGGCGGCGCTATATCTTTGTCCATATCCCCAAGACCGGGGGCACAGCCATGGCGCTGGCGCTGGAGGCGCGCGCCAAGGCCGATGACATCCTGATCGGCGACACGCCGAAAGCCCTTCGGCGGCGTGGGCGGCTCCGGGCGCTTACGCCGCGCGGCCGGCTGTGGAAGCATTCGACGCTGGCCGACATCGACGGGGTGATCGCTGCCGGTGAGCTTGACAGGCTGCTGATCTTCACGCTGGTGCGCAATCCCTGGGACCGGGTGGTGAGTTATTACCACTGGCTGCAAGGCCAGAGCTTCGACCATCCCGCGGTGACCTTGTCGAAACGTCTGAGCTTTGCCGCCTTTCTGCAAGCGCCACAGATTCAAGCCAGCCTGCACAACACACCGGCCGCAAGCTATGTCACCGATGCGGCCGGGCGCGAGCGGCCGGCGCGCTTTCTGCGGCTCGAGCATCTGGCGGAGGATATGCCGCCACTCGAGGCACATCTCGGCTTCCGGCTGACGATGCCCCATGCCAATCGCTCCGCCCGCGCGGCCGATTACCGCAGCTATTACGACGATGCGGGCGCCGGCATCATCGCCCGCGTCTGCGCCGCCGATATCGCCCGCTTCGGCTATGCCTTCTGATCAGCCGCGGCTGCGCCAGATCGGGTGCCCGTCATGCTTGCTCGGAAAGCGCAGGGCATAGAATTTTCGGGTCAGCCACGCGGCATGCGGGCGGTTCCAATCCATCCGGTCCTGCATCAGCAGACATCTGGCTATGCTTGTCGGCAACATATTCACTCTTTCCTTTTGACCTGTGGCGACATAGCATCGCGCAGCGCCGCCTATGCAATGTATATACACTGCCGTGGCGGAAAAATCAAGGGCCGGGCCGAACGACGTGAGCGAGAAACCGCAAAAGAAGAAAACCGCGAACAAGGACGCGCAATTGATCCTGCGGCTCGACAAGGACGAGCGCGACGATTTTGTCGCGCTGTGCCGCGAGCTTGACACCACGGCGGCACGCGAGATCCGGCATTTCATCCGCAAGTTCATGAAGAAGAACGCCGGCAAGAGCTGAGCTAGCTGGCCCGCCGCATCGTCGCTGTCAACACGCCCATGGCAATCAGCGCGCCCCCGCCGGCGCGGGTGATCCAGGTGATCACCTGCGGCCGCGAGATCATCCGCCGGAGCCGGTCCGCCAAAATCGCATAGGCCAGCGCATTCAGCGTCGCCAGGCTTACGAAGGTGGCAATCAGCACGGCGAATTGCCCGCCAAGCGGCGCGGCAGGGTCGAGGAACTGCGGCACGAAGGCGATGAAAAAGGCGATGGATTTCGGGTTCAGCGCCGTCACCGCCGCATTATGGGCAAACACTCCCCGCGCGGTGACTTCGGCCCGGATGCGATCGGCGGCCAGGCCCTCGGAGGGGGCCGAACGGATCAGCTTGACGCCGAGCCAGATCAGATAGGCCGCGCCGGCCCATTTCAGCACCGTGAACAGCGTCGCCGAGGCCAGCACCAGCGCCCCCAGCCCGGCCAGCGAAGCGGTCATGGCGATGAAATCGCCGGTTGCCACACCGGCCGCCGAGGCCACCGCCACGCTGCGCCCCTTGGACAGCGCATAACTCAGCACCAGAAGCACCGTCGGCCCCGGGATCAGCAAGAGCGCCGTCGACGCCGCCACGAAGGTCAGCCAGAGTTCGATTGTCATCCCATCACACCTTTCACCCGCCGGGCGTCAGCCCGTCGCCTTTTCCAGAACACGGCCCGCCACCGCATCGAGCTTGGCCATCAGCCCGGCATCGCGTTTGTCCGGCGCGGTCAGGATCGCATATTCCAGCGCCCGGTCGCAGCCATGCGGGCAGGGCGCCCGACCGGCGCCCAGAAGCGCCGGCAGCCGGCTGACCAGATCGCGCCCCTTTTCGGCATTGCCCATCAGCGTGGCGATGATCTGCGTCACATCCACCTCGCCATGGTCGGGGTGCCAGCTGTCGTAATCGGTGATCATCGCCATACTGGCGTAGCAGAGCTCGGCCTCGCGGGCGAGTTTGGCCTCGGGCATGTTGGTCATGCCGATCACATCCGCACCCCAGGCCTCGCGATACATCCGCGATTCCGCCAGCGTCGAGAATTGCGGCCCCTCCATCGCCAGATAGGTGCCGCCGCGATGCACCTTGATCCCGGCGTCGCGCGCGGCGGTTTCGCAGGCGTCCGACAGGCGCGGGCAGGTGGGATGCGCCACGCTCACATGCGCCACGCATCCTGTGCCGAAGAAGGATTTTTCGCGCGCGATTGTGCGGTCGATGAACTGGTCGACGACGACGAAATCGCCCGGCGCCATTTCCTCGCGGAACGATCCGCAGGCCGAGACAGAGACCACGTCGGTCACCCCGAGCCGTTTGAGCGCATCGATGTTGGCGCGATAGGGCACGGTGGCGGGTGCATGCACATGGCCACGGCCGTGGCGCGGCAGAAAGGCCATCTTCACCCCGTCGAGCGTGCCGGTCAGAAGCTGATCCGACGGCGCGCCCCAGGGCGTGGCGACCGAGACCCATTCCGCCCCGCTCAGCCCGGCGATCTCGTAAATCCCCGATCCGCCGATCACCCCGATCATCGTGTCCGTCATGCCTGTGCTCCGTCTGTTGTCGACGCCACCTTAGGGCGCGCGGTTGCGAGCACAAGCCACGGCTGCGCGACCCGGCCCGCGACCGCGCCGGCCGGGCCTGGCGGGGTGGCGTTTCGCGCCACGGCGGACTATAGCGCTAGCGGAAACACACCAAATATCAGGATCCGCCGATGAAACGCGCCTTGCTGGCCTCATTCGCCAAGGGCTTTGCCATGCCCGACCTCCGCTGGATGCCCGACGAGGGCTTTACCATGGGGCGGCTGCGGATCGAATTGCTGTCCGGTCTCACCGTGGCGCTGGCGCTGGTGCCCGAGGCGGTGGCCTTTGCCTTTGTCGCCGGCGTGCATCCGCTGGTCGGCCTCTATGCCGCCTTTCTCGTCGGATTGATCACCGCGCTGATCGGCGGCCGGCCCGGCATGATCTCGGGCGCGACCGGCGCGCTGGCCGTCGTCATGGTGGCGCTGGTTGCGCAGCATGGTGTCGAATACCTCTTTGCGACGGTGGTCCTGATGGGGCTGTTGCAGATCTTTGCCGGTGTCATGCAATGGGGCAAGTTCATCCGGTTGGTGCCGCATCCGGTGATGCTGGGCTTTGTCAACGGCCTGGCGATCGTGATCTTCCTGGCGCAGATGACCCAGTTCAAGGTGCCCGGAACGGCCGAAAGCAACGGCCATGGCATGGGCGGTGGCGAATGGCTGACCGGCTGGCCGCTGGTCGTGATGCTGGGGCTGGTGGCGCTGACCATGGCGATCATCTGGGTGATGCCCAGGATCACCAAGGTGATCCCGGCGCCGCTGGCCGGCATCGGCGTGGTCGCGGCGCTGGTCATCGCCTTCGGCATCGATGTGCCGCGGGTGGGCGACATGGCCTCGATCCAGGGCGGGCTGCCGCCGTTCCACATTCCGATGGTGCCGCTGAACTGGGAGACCCTGCAAATCATCCTGCCCTATGCGGTGATCCTCGCGGCCATCGGGCTGATCGAATCTCTGCTGACGCTTAATCTGGTGGGCGAGATCACCGGCAAGCGCGGCGGCGCCAGCCAGGAATGTGTCGCCCAGGGCGTGGCCAATACCGTCACCGGTTTCTTTGGCGGCATGGGCGGCTGCGCCATGATCGGCCAGTCGATGATCAACGTGAAAAGCGGTGGCCGCACCCGCATCGCCGGCATTGCGGCGGCGCTCTTCCTGCTGATCTTCATCCTCTTCGCCGCGCCGGTGATCGAGCTCATTCCGCTGGCGGCGCTGGTCGGCGTGATGTTCATGGTGGTGATCGGCACCTTCGCCTGGAACTCGCTGACCATCCTGCGCAAGGTGCCCAAGATGGATGCCTTCGTCATCCTGCTGGTCACCGCGGTCACCGTCTACGAAGACCTGGCGGTTGCCGTGGTGGTGGGTGTGATCGTCTCGGCGCTGGCCTATTCCTGGAACAACGCGCGGCGCATCCATGCCCGCACCCGGGAATCGATCACCGACAAGGGCGCCAAGGTCTACGAGATCCAGGGGCCGCTGTTCTTCGGCTCGTCGGATGGTTTCATCGAGCTCTTTGACATCGCCGGCGACCCCGACACGGTGATCATCGACTTTGCCGAAAGCCGCGTGGTCGATCAATCGGCGCTTCAGGCGATCGAGGCCGTCGCCGCGAAATACGAGGCAGCGGGCAAGATCATCAAGCTTCGCCACCTGAGCCGGGACTGCCACAGCCTGCTGACCAAGGCCGGTCACCTGATGGTCGACAGCGACGATGACCCCGATTACGAGCTGGCGGTGGATTATCACGTCCGCACCGGCATCCTCGGCGGTCACTGACGCCGCGGGGGACATTGCTCAGGCCCGCGCCAGCCATGTCCCCCCGAGCGCCCGGCAACGGGCGCCCGATCCAAGCTTGAACCGCGCCAGCCCCGGCGCAGTGACCGTATCGACCATTCCCAGATCGAGCCGCGTGATGCCGCGCGCCGCCAGCTCGATCATCGCCCGCCAGAGCAGCAGATGATGCGCCGCGCGCGCCCGGCCTTCGGGGCCGGACCAGCCGATGTGATAGGTTGCCACCGCGCCGTGGCAGAAAAACAGCAACGCCGCCACCGGCGCGCCCTGATGCCGGGCCTCGAAAATCCGCGCCTGGCCGCGGTTGGCGGCGGCAAAGGCGGCGGTAAAGAGCGGTGGATAGCCGCGATAGCGTTTGACCACCTGTTGCGCCTGATCCACCCGCAAGAGCCAGTGCCCGGGATCGGCCGGCAGCCCGACCGAGGCCACTCGCAGCCCGGCGTCCGAGGCGCGATTCAGCCGATTACGCCATTTCTGCGCCATCCGCGCCCGCAGATCCGCCGCCGTGCCGTCAAGCGACAGCTCGGCCACATGCGCCGCCGTCCTGAGCCGCAGGCCGGGGGCGGGTCCCGGCGTCTCGGCATTGATCAGGAACACCCGGCAGTCGCAGGCCGCGCGCAATCGGCGCAGGTCGCTCCGGCTGACATCCGCCCGCGACACCAGCGCCACCTTGGCAAAGGGCCCGAAGCGGCGGCGCAGCACCTGCACCTCGCCGCCGGACGGGCCGAGAAAGATGCGCAGCGGCGGGCGACCCAGATGCGTGAGCGTGGCGCCATAGGCCGGATGCTGCTGGAACGGCGCGGTCTGTACCGCCGCGAAACGAGAAGCGTGAAACGTCATGGCGGCATTAACATCTGATTCAGGTAAATCAGGGATTAATGGCTGCCATGAAAAACCACATTGTCCTGGGCGTCCACGCCCCGCCGCCGCGCCTCGCCCCTGCGGGCCTTGCGCTGTTCTCCGCCGCTCTCGCCCTGCCGGCCGGGCTGCTGCTCTGGCTCACGGAGTGGCTGTTGCTCTAGGCGCGGCGAGGGATCGCCGCGCCCTGGCGCTCAGCCGAGCTGCACCAGCGCGTGTCGCTTCTTGCCGGCCGAGAGCTTGACCGGAGAGGCCAGCGCGCCGGCATCCAGCATCAGCCCAGCGTCGGTCAGCGGCGCATCGTCGAGGCGCGCGCCGTTTTCGGCGATCAGCCGCTTGGCCTCCTTGCCGGATTTTGCCAGTCCGGCCCGCACGATCACCTGCACGATGGAAATGCCGTCGCCCAGTTCTTCGGCCGAAAGCGTCAGGGTCGGCAGGTCGTCGCCCACGCCACCCTTTTCGAACACCTCGCGCGCGGTGGCCTCTGCCGCCGCCGCCGCCTCGGCCCCGTGACAGAGCGTGGTGACCGCATTGGCCAGCACGATCTTGGCCTCGTTGATCTCCGAGCCGGCCAGGGCGCCCAGCCGCTCGCATTCGGCAACGTCGATTTCGGTATAAAGCTTGAGGAAGCGGCCGACATCGGCATCGGTGGAATTGCGCCAGAACTGCCAGAACTCGTAGGGCGAGAGCATGTCGGCATTGAGCCACATGGCGCCACCCTGAGATTTGCCCATCTTGCGGCCGTCCGAGGTGGTCAGCAGCGGCGAGGTCAGGCCAAAGATCTCATGGTCGAGCACCCGGCGCGTCAGGTCGATGCCATTGACGATATTGCCCCATTGATCCGATCCCCCCATCTGCAACACACAGTCGTAGCGGCGGTTCAGCTCAAGGAAATCATAGGCTTGCAGGATCATGTAGTTGAACTCGAGGAACGACAGCGATTGTTCGCGATCGAGCCGCGATTTCACGCTTTCGAAGCTCAGCATCCGGTTGACCGAGAAATGCCGGCCGATGTCGCGCAGGAACTCGAGATAGTTCAACCCGTCGAGCCATTCGGCATTGTTCAGCATCAAGGCCGCATTGTGCGGGCCGTCGGCGTCCCCGTAATCGAGGTATTTGGCAAAGACCTGCTGCATACCGGCGATATTGGCGTCGATCTGCTCCGGCCCCAGCAGCGGGCGTTCGTCCGACCGGAACGAGGGATCGCCCACCTTGGTGGTGCCGCCGCCCATCAGGGTGATCGGCTTGTGCCCGGTCTTTTGCAGCCAGCGCAGCATCATGATGTTGAGGAGATGCCCCACATGCAGCGACTGCGCCGTGGCATCATAACCGATATAGGCGGTCACCATGCCACTGGACAGGGCCTCGTCCAGCCCCTGATAATCGGTGCAATCGGCCAGATAGCCGCGCTCCATCATGACATGCATGAAGTCCGATTTGGGATGGTAGGTCATGAGGTCTCTCCGATATGGTCGGGGCAAGGCTATAAAGGCCACAGGCCACGAGGAAAAGAGCATGTTGCAGGCAGGCATGGTCAATGCGCTGGGCGCGATGTCGGGAACGTCGCTCGACGGGGTCGATGCGGCGCTGATCCGCACCGACGGGGTGACGATCGAAGGTTTCGGCGCACATCGCTACCGCGCCTATTCCGACAGCGAACGCGCGGTGCTGCGGGCGGCGCTGGGGCGCTGGCCGGGCGAGGATCTGGGCGCGGCGCTGGCGGTGGTGCAACGGGCCCACGCCGAGGCGATGGCCGGTTTTGACGGTGTCGATATCGCCGGCTTTCACGGCCAGACCCTGGCGCATGACCCGGGCGGGCGCGGCACCCATCAGCTGGGCGATGGCGCGGCGCTGGCCGCCGCCCTGGGGCTGCCGGTGGTCTGGGATTTCCGCTCGTCCGACGTGCGGCTGGGCGGGCAGGGGGCGCCGCTGGCGCCGTTCTTTCACTTTGCCTGCGCTCGCTGGATCGGGGCAGACCAGCCCGTGGCGTTCCTCAACCTCGGCGGTGTCGGCAACCTTACCTGGGTCGATCCGCGTCACCCAGGCCCCGAGGCGGCCGGCGCGCTTCTGGCCTTTGACACCGGCCCTGCCAATGCGCCGCTCAACGACCTGATGCAGGAACGGCGCGGGCTGCCCTATGACGCCGATGGCGCGCTGTCGTTGCAGGGCGAGGTGGTGGAGGGCGCGCTGGAGCTGTTCCTCGACGAGGGGTATTTCCTCAAGATGCCGCCCAAATCCTTGGACCGGAACGATTTCTCTCTGATGCTCGATCTGGTGCGCGAGCTTGGGGACGCCGATGCGGCGGCCACCATGTGTGCCATGGCGGCAAGCGCAGTGATGCGGGGAATGGAGCATTGCCCGGCGCCGCCCGCGGCGCTTTATGTCACCGGCGGCGGGCGCCACAACCCGGTGATGATGCAGATGCTGGGGGTGTCGCTCGACTGCCCGGTGGCGCCGGTCGAGGCGGTGGGCCTCGATGGCGACATGCTGGAAGCGCAGGCCTTTGCCTATCTCGCGGTGCGGGTGGCCCGCGGTCTGCCGACCTCGGCCCCGGGAACCACCGGCGTGCGCGCGCTGGTCGGCGGCGGCGAAATCTCGCATCCCGCCGGCTGACCCGTCCCGGACCGGCTCCGGGACTTCTTCGCTTCTGGCCAGGGGCCCCGGATCGGGGTCCGGGGCGCGGGGAGCTGAGTGCGCGCCTATTCGCCCGGCCGCTTGAGCGAAAACACCTCGCGCACCACCGCGTAATCGCGATAGCCCAGCCGGCTCAGCGGCGCATAGCGGGTCACGTCGACGCGGCCGTCATCGAGGCAATCGTCGCGGATATGCACGCCGACGACTTCGCCCAGCACCATGAAATTCGACCGGCCCGCCAGCTCGATGATCTGCGTCATCCGGCATTCCAGCGCCGCCGGGCTGTCGGCCACCCGGGCGCAGGCGATCTCGTGGCAGGCGTCGCGCGCGATGCCGGCCTTGCCGAATTCATCCACCTCGCGCGGCCAGGGGCCCGAGCTCACGTTCATCACGTCGCGCTGGGCCGAGGCCACGATATTGACGCAGAACACCCCGGTTTCGCGGATATTGCCGACGCTGTCCTTGGTATCGCCGCGATCTTCCTTGGCCGAGGTCGAGCAAAACATCACCTGCGGCGGCGTATAGGCGACGGCGTTGAAAAACGAATAGGGCGCCAGATTGTCCTGGCCGTCCGCGCCGCGGCTGGAAATCCAGCCGATCGGGCGCGGGCTGACAATTGCGCTGAACGGGTTGTGCGGCAGCCCGTGGCCATCCTCGGGGCGATAGAACATGCGGAAATCCTTTGGCTTTACCCTTGACCTAACCGCATGTTAACCGGCTTTCCACCACAACCAGCCGAGGACGGTCGCCTTTGATCCAGCTGCGCAAAGAAACACCGGCCGACCTCTGGGCGGTCGAGGCGCTCTTTGATCTCTGTTTCGCGCCAGGCCGCACCGCGCTCAGCTCGTACCGGCTGCGCGAGGATGTGCCGCCGGTGGCCGCGCTCTCGACCGTGGCCGAGGACGAAACCGGCATCATCGGTGGCGCGATCCGTTATTGGCCGGTCCGGGTCGGGGCGCACCCGGCGCTGCTGCTCGGGCCGATCGCGGTGCACCCGACGCGGCAGGGCGAGGGGCTCGGCGCCGCGTTGATGCGTGATTCGCTGGCGCGGGCGGCCGAACTGGGCTGGCATCGGGTGATGCTGGTGGGCGATGCGCCGTATTATGCGCGCTTCGGCTTTGACAAGCTGACCGGCGTCGAGATGCCGCCGCCGACCAATCCCGAGCGGGTGCTGGGCCACAATCTGACCGAAGGCGCCTGGCGGGGCATCCGCGGCGAAGTCACCCGTTGGGGTGACACGCCGGGCCACGAGGCTTGACTTCCGCCCCGCAGGCCCAATGTAAATAGCTGTAACATCGGGGGCCGCCATGACCGCAGAGCATACAACCGGAACAGATCTGATCTCGCCGACGGCCGCGTTGCGGCTCGATGCCCTGGCGCTGCGCTATCGCAAGGCCGGGGGCGTCGGGCTTCAGGTGCTCAACCTTGTCGGCACCCAGGCCGAGAACCTGCTTGAGCGGCTGCCCGACGGCGTCAAGCACCGGCTTGAATCCGCAACGGAACGCGCCCTCGGCATCGCGCTCGAAGCGGCCGGGCAAAGCCGGACGCGAGTGGGCGATGCGCCGGGCTGGCTCAATCGCGCGGCGACCACGGCGATGGGCGCGGCGGGGGGCTTTGGCGGGCTGCCCTCGGCGCTGGCAGAATTGCCGGTGACCACCACGGTGCTGCTGCGCGCCATCCAGGGCATTGCCGCCGAACATGGGTTTGACCCGGACGATCCCGAAATTCGCGCCGAATGCCTGCAAGTCTTTGCCGCCGCCGGCCCGCTCGAGCATGACGACGGCGCCAACATGGCCTTTCTTTCGGCGCGGGTCACCCTGACCGGGGCGACGGTGCATGGGGTCATTGCCCGCGTGGCACCGCGGCTGGCCACGGTTCTGGGCCAGAAACTGGCGGCGCAGGCGGTGCCGGTGGTGGGGGCGGTGGCCGGCGCGGCGACGAATTTCGCCTATACCAGCTATTACCAGGAAATGGCGCATGTGCATTTCGGCCTGCGTCGCCTGGCCATCGACGAGGGGCTGCCGCGCGAGGCGCTGCTTGCCGATCTTCGGCGCCGGCTTGCCATTCCCGCCGGAAAGCGCCGGGAGTGACGCTGCCGTGAATTGAATTTTTCGCCAAAATGGCGCACACTGCCCCAAAACAAAGGCGGCGCACCCGAGCCAATTCGCGCCGCACCATGAGAGGGCAGTTGATGAAACAGGTGATCTATACCCTGGCCATTGCGGCTATTCTGACTCCGGTCTTTGCAAGCCTTGCCTCCGCCGGGCCGATCAGCCGTGCGTGTCTGACATCCGGGCGCAAGGCGGCGAATTCGAGCCTGTGCGGCTGTATCCAGGCGGTGGCCGATGTGGCCCTGTCGCGCCGCGACCAGCGGATGGCCGCCAAATTCTTTCGCGACCCGCACCGGGCACAGGAAATCCGCCAGTCCGACCGCGCCAGCGACGAGGCCTTCTGGCTGCGCTACAAGGCGTTCGGTACCCAGGCCGAATCCAGCTGTCGCGGCTACTGAGGCGCGGCGCCGTCCCGACGTGAACCGGGCGGGACGTGGCTTTGGCCCTGCGCTGGCACGGCCAGCCTGGCCCACAGGTTGAACAAAGCGGGAGATACCTTCACAAAAGGCAAAACTGTGTGGAGGGCGGCCGATGCTGGCCAAGGGGGTGACATTGCGCGGGCTCGAGGTCTTCGAGGCGCTTGCGCACAGCGGATCGGTGGCCCAGGCGGCGCGCACCACCGGGCTGAGCCAGCCCGCCGTCAGCCAGCAGATGAAGAACCTCGAAGCCGCGCTGGGCACCGCGCTCGTCGATCACGCCCGAAGGCCGATGCAGCTGACGCCGGCCGGGCGGTCTTTCCTGGCCCGGACCGAGACGGTGCTGGGCCAGCTCAGGCTGGCGCAGAGCGAGCTGACGGTGATGGATCTGGCGCATCTGTCGACGCTCAATCTGGGCATGATCGACGATTTCGACACCGACCTGACGCCGCGACTGGCGACGATCCTCGGCGAGAGCCTGTCGCGCTGCCGCTTCAAACTGATCTCGGCGCCCAGCCATGAAATCAGCGCCGCCCTGCGCGACAAGCGACTGCATGTGGCGGTGGCGGCTTCGACCGGCGAAGTGGTCGACCATGTCGCCGAATATCCGCTTGTCTGCGATCCCTTCATTCTGGTCACGCCACGCGGCTTCAGCGGCGGGGCCGAGGCGGCGATGGGGCAATTGCCGCTGCTGCGGTATGACCGCGACCAGATGATCGGGCGGCAGATCGAGGCGCAGTTGACACGGCTCCGGCTCGATTGCCCCGGGCGGTTCGAAATCGGCTCGCATCTTGCATTGATGACGCTGGTGGCGCGGGGCATGGGCTGGGCGCTGACGACGCCGCTGGGATATATGCGGGCGGTGCGCATCCATGGCGAGATCGAGGCCCACCCGCTGCCCTTCGCGCCGTTCTCGCGGACCATCTCCCTGTTTGCCAGCCCCGACTGGACCGACCAGGTGCCGCGCGACATCGCCGCCACCATGCGCCGGCTGGTGAGCGAGCTGGTGATCGCGCCTGCGCTGGTGCAATTGCCCTGGCTGAAGGATCAGCTTCGGCTGCTTGCGGCGTGACACCGGCGGGGCGTTGCACTGGCAGTACGCGCGGATTTGGGAAATCCGAAACTGCGGCGGTCGGGGTCAGGCGTCGAGGAAGGCCCGCAGCGAGGCCTCGAATTCGCGCGGTTTTTCCGCGTGCAGCCAGTGGCCGGCCTGCGCCAGTCTGGCAAATCTCGCCTTGGGGAAATGCGCGCGGATCACGGGCCGATGCTCTGGCAGGACATAATCCGAGAGCGCACCGGACAGGAACAGGGTGGGGCCCTCGAACCGGCCCGAGACCTCGGGGAAGCCGACGATCTTGTCCATCTCGCGCTTGAGCACCTCGAGGTTGAGCTTCCAGCGCTTGGCCGCGATGTCGAGCGACTGGGTGAAGAAGCTTTGCAGCACCTTGTCCTCGACCTGTCGGGCGAGTTGTTCGGAGGCATCGGCACGCTTGGTGACGGCACCGAGATCGACCGATTGCATGGCGTCGATATATTGCGTCTGATCGTGGCTGTAGCCCACCGGGGCGATATCGGCGACCACCAGCCTGGCCACCTTTTCGGGATGCGCCAGCGCCAGCACCATCGCCGCTTTGCCGCCCATGGAATGGCCGACCACATCGGCGCGCCCGCCATTGGCGTCGATCACCGCGGCCAGATCGGCGGCCATGTCGGGATAGGAATGGCTGTCGTGCCAGGGGCTGTCGCCGTGATTGCGCTGATCGACGGCGATGACGTGGCGGTTTTCCGACAGGCGTTTTCCGATCACGCCCCAGTTGCGCGCCGAGCCATAGAGGCCGTGGACGATGATCAGTGGCGTGCCACCGGGGGCGCCGTGGTGGATTTGGTTCAACATGGGGCAGAATTAGCCTGCCGGCGCCCGGGGGGAAACCGGGAAATGCGTATTTGCAAAGAGAAGAAGTTGCCGGCCGCGAGGCAGGGTCTTATGCAGGGGGCCGGAGGTGGCCCGGGTGATCGACGCAAAAGAGATGGAGCGCCGCAATGCGCAACTGGCCGAGCAGATCGGCACACGGCTGCTGGTTGGCGGGGTGACGCTGGAGCAGCGGCTGCGGCGGGCCGGACGGCTGTTGCCGCGCTGGGCCCGGCGCGACGCGTCCCGGTTTGTCGAGGCCGGGCGGCTGGCGGCACACCCCAAGCTGGCGCGTCAGATCGACGAGGCGGCGCTCGACAAGGCCGAGGCGCGGCTGACGCGCTATCTCGGCAGCATCGATCCCGACGAACGCCGCACCACGGCGCGGCTGCATCTGGCCGGGGGGATCGTTCTCAAGCTTCTGATTGTCGGTGCGCTCCTGCTGGCGGTGCTGCGCTGGCGTGGCCTGATCTGAGGCCGCTCAGCGGGTGCAACTTGCCCGATCGGCCTCGACCGGCATGGCACAGGCCGCCGGAGCGTCACGGGCGCCTGTGCCTTGGGGGCCGCCGGTGGCACTGGCCAGCATGCCCAGAGCGATGAGCGCGGCAGTCAGGATCGGCGGGATGTAATAGGGACGTTTCATCGGCGGTCCTTCCGCGGCGGCTGTCTCCGGTGATACGGGGGACCACGGCCGTTCCGTCGGTATCGCTGGTGCAAATACAGAAAAGGCCCGGAAAATCCGGGCCTTTGTCATCTCTGGCGGGCGGAAGGATCAGAGCTCGGGGTAGATCGGGAAGCGTTTGCAGAGCGCTTCGACTTCCGCTTTTACCTTGGCTTCAATCTCGGCATTGCCGTCTTCGCCATTGGCGGCCAGCCCGTCGACTACTTCGATGATCCAGTCGGCGATCTGGCGGAACTCGTCCTCGCCGAAGCCGCGGGTGGTGCCGGCGGGCGAGCCGAGGCGGATGCCCGAGGTCACCGTGGGCTTTTCCGGGTCGAACGGCACACCGTTCTTGTTGCAGGTGATATGCGCCCGGCCCAGGGCCTTTTCGGTGGCGTTGCCCTTGACGTTCTTGGGCCGCAGATCGACCAGCACCACATGGGTGTCGGTGCCATGGGTCACGGTGTCCAGTCCGCCCTTGATCAGCTGATCCGACAGCGCCTGGGCGTTCTTGATCACCTGTTTGGCATAGGTCTTGAACTCGGGCTTGAGCGCCTCGCCGAAGGCCACGGCCTTGCCGGCGATGACATGCATCAGCGGGCCGCCCTGGATGCCCGGGAAGATGGCCGAATTGACCTTCTTGGCGATGGCCTCGTCATTGGTGAGGATCATGCCGCCGCGCGGGCCGCGCAGGGTCTTGTGCGTGGTGGTGGTGGCCACATGCGCATGCGGGAAGGGCGAGGGGTGTTCGCCGGCCGCCACCAGACCGGCGAAATGCGCCATGTCCACATGCAGCAGTGCGCCCACCATATCGGCGATTTCGCGCATGCGCTTGAAGTCGATCTGGCGCGGGATGGCCGAGCCACCGGCGATGATCAGCTTGGGCTGGTGCTCCTTGGCCAGCGCCTCGACCTGATCGTAATCGAGCATGTTGTCCTGCTTGCGGACACCGTATTGCACCGCATTGAACCATTTGCCCGACTGATTGGGGCGGGCGCCGTGGGTCAGATGGCCGCCGGCGTCGAGCGACATGCCGAGGATGGTGTCGCCGGGCTGGATCAGCGCCTGGAACACACCCTGGTTGGCCTGGCTTCCGGAGTTGGGCTGGACGTTGACGTATTCGCAGCCGAACAGCTCCTTGGCGCGGTCGATGGCGAGGTTCTCGGCCACGTCGACCCAGTCGCAGCCGCCGTAGTAGCGCCGGCCCGGGTAACCTTCGGCGTATTTGTTGGTCAGGACAGAGCCCTGCGCCTCCATCACCGCGCGGGAGACGATGTTCTCGCTGGCGATCAGCTCGATCTCGTCACGCTGGCGGCCCAGCTCGCCGGTGATCGCGCCGAACAGCTCGGGGTCGCGCTCGGCGAGAGGTTGGGTGAAGAATCCTTGGTCCTTGACAGACGCATCCATGGGCTGGCTCCTTGGGCAAGCAATGTCTTGGCGCGTTTCCTAATGCAAAGCGGACGCGACGAAAAGCCGGGAAAGCGACGCATGTCCCGGCGCGTGCGGCACCGCTGGCCTTGCCGGAGAACTTGTGGTTGTTTCGGAAACGACGCGGCCGGCAAGGAAACCCGACATGACGCTCAGAATCGCCTTTTGCGCCTCGAATGCGCCGATTGCCCAATCGGCCAAGGCGGCGCTCAGCGCGCGCTATGGCGACCACGCCGAACAGGGTGCCGATGTGATCGTGGCGCTGGGCGGCGACGGCTTCATGCTTCAGACCCTGCACCGGACCGAGGCCAACCCGGCGCCGGTCTATGGCATGAATCGCGGCACCGTCGGTTTTCTGATGAACGAATACGGCGAACAGGGCCTGATCGAACGGCTGAGCGCGGCCGAGGAAGAGGTGATCAATCCGCTGAGGATGCAGGCCACCTGTCTCACCGGCACGCTGCATCACGCGCTGGCGATCAACGAGGTCTCGCTGCTCAGGGCCGGGCCGCAGGCGGCACGGTTGCGGATCTCGGTCGATGGCCGGGTGCGGATGCCGGAACTTGTCTGCGACGGGGCCTTGCTGGCGACGCCGGCCGGATCGACCGCCTACAATTTTTCCGCACATGGCCCGATTCTGCCGATCGGCGCAGATGTGCTGGCGCTTACCGCCATGGCGGCCTTTCGTCCGCGGCGCTGGCGTGGCGCGCTGCTGCCCAAGACGGCCGAGGTCTGTTTCGAAGTGCTCGATCCGGCCAAGCGCCCGGTGATGGCCGAGGCCGATGCCCGCGCGGTGCAGGATGTGGTCAAGGTCGAGATCCGGTCCGACCCGTCGATTGCCCACCGCATCCTGTTCGATCCCGGGCACGGGCTGGAAGAGCGGCTGATCCGCGAGCAATTCGTCTGACCCCGTCCCGGGCTTGACCCGGGACCTCTTGCGTGCCGCCGGAGGGGAGGCCCCGGATCGGGTCCGGGGCGCGTGGGGCTTTGCGGCTGGCGCCTGTCCTACTGGGCTTTTTCGGCCAGCAGGTCTGGATCGGTCAGGATCAGCTCACGGCCATCGCGGCGCAGCAGCCCGTCGGATTCCCAGGTGCGAATCTGCCGGTTGACGGTCTCGCGCGTCAGCCCCGCCATGTCGCCGAGATCGGATTGCGAGACCGAGGGGGTCAGGCGGTAGCCGCCCGGCTCTTCGACGCCCCAGCGATCGAACAGCCCGATCAACACCTTGGCCAGCCGGGTGCCACCATCGGCGGTCGAAAGGTCGGCCAGCGCCGCGGTGGTGGCCTGAAGCTTGCGGCAGAGATCGGCAATCAGCCCCAGAGTGGTGCGCGGGTGCTGGGTGAGAAAGGACATCAGCACCGTGCGGTGCAGCATCCGGCCGGTCACGTCATTGGTGGCCACCGCATCCGCCGTCCGGTCGCCGCCCAGCAGCACCGCCATCTCGCCGACGGAATCGCCGGGGCCAAGATGCGCCACGATCGAACGGTTGCCCGCCGCCGAGGTCAGGCTGATCTCGACCCGGCCGGTTTCGATCAGCATCATCGTCTCGCCGGGGCTGTCCTTGGAAAAGATCACCTTGCCGCCGTGGTAGTGGCACGGTTTCGACAGGCCAAGCAGCGTCGCACGCTCCTTGGCCGAAAGGGCGCCGAGAATCAGGCTTTCCCTGCTGGCGATATCGCGAAACTTCAACGTCATAAAATCTGAACCGGAACCTGCCCGAACCGCAGGGATCGGGCCTCAAAATCATTCTACACCCATATGCTGCGACAGCAAACAGCGTCTGAAAATCAATAACTTTCCACAACTGTGACTTGGCTCACAGATTTTGGTGCATAAAAAGTGAATCTTCTGGGAGCGTTCGTCGGGGTCGGTGTCTCACCATAGTTCCCAAACCCTTTTTCCCGAGTCTGGCGGGTGCGCACCCCTATCTTCGTGGCATTTCCGCGGAGGTTCGATCGTGCGGAGGGCGGACGAGTGAGTGACGTTCGTCCTTTCGCCGATCACCCGTGTTGCTGAGGCCCGGCACCGACAGGGTGCAGTTCCTGCTGCCGAGGTGGCGCGGTTTGAAGGATCCTGAAGTGATCCAGGCCGTCCGGTGTTCTCCCGGGCGGCCTGCTCTGCGTTTTGGACGGGTGTCTATTTCGCGTAGCCAAGGGTTTGCAGGGCCGATCTGATCTCGTCGAGAATGGCGGGATCGTCGATCGTGGCCGGCATCTTGTATTCCTGGCCGTCGGCGATCTTGACCATGATGGCGCGCAGGATCTTGCCCGAGCGGGTCTTGGGCAGGCGATCCACCACCACCGCCAGCTTGAATGCCGCCACCGGGCCGATCTTGTCGCGCACCAGTTTGACGACCTCGCCGGTGATTTCGTCCTGCGTCCGGGAGCAGCCCGCGTTCAGGCAGAGGAAGCCCACCGGCAACTGGCCCTTGAGCGGATCGCTGACGCCGATCACCGCGCATTCGGCCACATCCGGGTGGCTGGCCAGCACCTCTTCCATTCCTCCGGTCGAAAGCCGGTGCCCCGCGACATTGATCACGTCATCGGTGCGGGCCATGATATAGAGGTATCCGTCCTCGTCGATCATCCCGGCATCGCCGGTTTCGTAGAAGCCGGGAAAGGTGGTGAGGTAGCTCTTGCGATAGCGGTCCTCGGCGTTCCACAGCGTCGGCAGCGTGCCCGGCGGCAGCGGCAACTTGACGGCGATGGCGCCCAGTTCGCCGCGCGGCATTTCGTGGCCGGCGTCGTCGAGGATCTGCACGTCATAGCCCGGCATGGCGACCGAGGGTGACCCGATCTTGACCGGCAGCGGCTCGATCCCCATCGGGTTGGCGGCGATGGCAAAGCCGGTTTCGGTCTGCCACCAGTGATCGATCACCGGCACGCCCAGCTTGTCCTGGGCCCAGAGGATGGTGTCGGGGTCGGCACGCTCGCCGGCAAGGTAGACGGTCTTGAGCGACGACAGGTCATACTCCTTGATCAGCGCCCCCTGCGGATCCTCGCGTTTCACGGCGCGAAAGGCGGTGGGGGCGGTGAAGAAGCTCTTGACCCGGTGTTCCGATATCACCCGCCAGAAGGTGCCGGCGTCGGGGGTGCCGACCGGCTTGCCCTCGAACACGATGGTGGTGTTGCCGTGGATCAGCGGGCCGTAGCAGATATAGCTGTGACCGACGACCCAGCCGACATCCGAGGCGGCCCAGAACACATCGCCGGGGTCGACATCATAGATGTTCTTCATCGTCCAGTTCAGCGCCACCAGATGGCCGCCGGTGTGTCGCACCACGCCCTTGGGGGCGCCGGTGGTGCCCGAAGTATAGAGGATATAGGCCGGGTGGTTGCTCGCGACCGGCACGCAATCGGCCGGCGCCACGCCCATCTGGAAACCGTGCCAATCGTGGTCGCGGCCTTCGGTGAGCCTTGCGATCTCCTGCTCACGCTGGAGGATCACGCAGAAGTCGGGTTTGTGGCTGGCCTGATCGATGGCGCCGTCGAGCAGCGGCTTGTATTTCACCACCCGCCCCGGTTCGAGGCCGCAGGAGGCGGCGATGATCGCCTTGGGCGTGGCGTCGTCGATCCTGACCGCCAGTTCGTTCGCGGCAAAGCCGCCGAACACCACCGAATGCACCGCCCCCAACCGGGCGCAGGCCAGCATGGCCTCCAGCGCTTCGGGCACCATCGGCATATAGATGATCACCCGGTCGCCCTGTTCCACGCCCTTGGCGCGCAACGCCCCGGCCAGGGTCGCAACACGGGTCTGCAATTCGGCAAAGGTGATCTTTTGCTGGCTGTCGGTGATCGGGCTGTCGTGGATGATCGCCACCTGATCGCCGCGTCCGGCGGCAACATGGCGGTCGACGGCGTTCCAGCAGGTGTTCACCTTGCCATCGGCATACCATTCGAAAAGGTCGTCGCCCCTGTCGAACAGCGCCTGTGACGGCGCCTCGTCCCAGTCGATGGCCTGCGCGGCCTCCATCCAGAAGGCCTCGGGGTCGGCCTGCCAGCGCGCGTAAACATCCTTGTATGCCATTGTATCCTCCTCCGGCGATTGCCTTCGGGATACGAGAGCCGCCGCCCATCGGGCAAGCCGCTTGGCGCTATCAGCGTCAGATTAACGCAATTTGTTTGCATAATTTCCGACGGAAACCTGCAAATTTTTGCAAACTTGGCAATATTTGCGGGCGAACTTGGCGCTTTATGCGGGTTTGCAAAGTTTGGCAGATTTTCGACACTGCCGATGTCGATTCCTGTCGCGCGGGCCGGGCGACTCGCTGGCATAGAGGAGATATGGCGCGGCACAGGGCTGCGCCTTTTCAGAAAAGGTCATGTTGCCATGGGCGACAAGAAGCAAAAGCCGGTCAAGACTGGCGACAAGACGGTCAAGAAGTAATTTTCAACAAAGGAAGTCCGTGCCGCCCGCTTGGGCGGCACGGCATTCGGATCAGCCGTACTGCGCCACCGGCGTGCCGGCGATGGCCGCCATGTTGAGCAGCCCGCGGGCGGTGATGCCGGGGGTCACCACATGCGCCCGGTTGCCCATGCCCATCAGGATCGGCCCCACTTCCAGCCCGTCGGCCTTCATCTTGAGGATGTTGCGCACCCCCGACGCGGCATCGGCATGGCCGAAGATCAGCACATTCGCCGCGCCTTCCAGCCGCCCGCCGGGCAGCAGCCGCTCGCGCAGGTCGGGGTCGAGCGCGGCATCGACATTCATCTCGCCTTCGTACTGGAAATCGGTCTCCATCTCGTCGAGAATGGCGATCGCCTCGCGCAGGCGCTTGCCCGAGCCCTCGGCCTGATTGCCGAATTGGGACTGCGAGCAGAAGGCGATACGCGGCTCCACCCCGAAGCGGCGGGCATGGCGCGCCGCGCCCAGGGCCACCTCGGCCAGCTCCTGCGGCGAGGGCAGGGACCAGACATGGGTGTCGGCCAGAAACAGCGGCCCGTCCTCGAGGATCATCATGCTGAGCGCGCCATGCGGGCGAAAGGTCTGGTTGCCCAGCACCTGGGTGACATAGTTCAGATGCCAGCGAAACTCGCCGATGCTGCCGCAGATCAGGCTGTCGGCCTCGCCCCGGTGCACCATGACGGCGCCGATGGCGGTAGAATTGGTGCGCATCACCGCCCGGGCCACATCGGGCGTGACGCCGCGCCGCGCCATGATCTGGTGATAGGTACCCCAGTAGTCGCGGTAACGCGGGTCATTCTCGGGGTTCACGATCTCGAATTCGCGGCCGGGGCGAATGTTCAGCCCGTGGCGTTCGCAGCGCTGTTCGATCACCTCGGGGCGACCGATCAGGATCGGCTTTTCCGTGGTGTCTTCGAGGATCGCCTGCGCGGCGCGCAGCACGCGCTCATCCTCGCCCTCGGCAAAGACGATGCGGCGGCTGGCGGTGGCGGCGGCATGGAAGATCGGACGCATCAACAGCGCCGATTTGAAGACCGACGCGTTCAGCTTGTGCTTGTAGGCCTGCATGTCCTCGATCGGGCGGGTGGCGACGCCGGTCTCCATCGCCGCCTTGGCCACGGCGCTCGAGACCACGGCCGACAGCCGCGGATCGAAGGGCTTGGGGATGAGGTATTCGGGGCCGAAGGTCAGGTCTTCGCCCTGATAGGCCGCCGCCGCCTCGGCGCTGGTGGTGGCGCGGGCCAGGGCGGCGATGCCTTCGATACAGGCGATCTTCATCTCGTCGTTGATCTCGGTCGCGCCGACATCCAGCGCCCCGCGAAAGATAAAGGGGAAGCAGAGGACGTTGTTGACCTGGTTGGGAAAATCGCTGCGGCCGGTGGCGATGATCGCCCCGGGTTTTACCGCACGGGCATCGTCGGGCATGATTTCCGGCGTCGGGTTGGCGAGGGCAAAGATGATCGGTCGATCCGCCATTTTTGCCGCCATTTCCGGCTTGAGCACGCCGGGCCCGGACAGCCCGAGGAACAGGTCGGCGCCTTCGATCACCTCGTCCAGCGTGCGCTTGTCGGTCTTCTGGGCGTATTCCGCCTTCTGGTCGGTCATCTCTTCGGTGCGGCCCTCGTAGACCACGCCCTTGATGTCGCAGAGCCAGACGTTTTCGCGTTTCACCCCCAGTTTCAGCAGCATGTTGAGACAGGCGATGCCGGCCGCGCCGCCGCCGGTCGAGACGATCTTGATGTCCTCAAATTTTTTGCCCGCCACGCGCAGCGCATTGGTCGCCGCCGCGCCGACGACGATGGCAGTGCCGTGCTGATCGTCGTGGAACACCGGAATGTTCATCCGCTCGCGGCAGAGCTTTTCGACGATGAAGCACTCCGGCGCCTTGATGTCCTCGAGGTTGATCGCGCCGAAGGTCGGCTCGAGCGCGCAGACGATATCGGCGAGCTTCTCGGGGTCGGTCTCGTTCACCTCGATGTCGAAACAATCGATGCCGGCGAATTTCTTGAAGAGCACCGCCTTGCCCTCCATCACCGGCTTCGAGGCGAGCGCGCCGATATTGCCCAGCCCGAGAACGGCCGAGCCATTCGACACCACCGCCACCAGGTTGCCGCGCGCGGTGTAGCGGGCGGCATTGGTCTCGGCCTTGGTGATCTCGACACAGGCCTCGGCCACGCCGGGCGAATAGGCCCGCGCCAGATCGCGGCCATTGGCCAGCGGCTTGGTTGCCCGCACCTCGAGTTTGCCCGGCTTGGGGTACTCGTGATAGAACAGGGCCGCCTCGCGCAGTGTTTCCTGTGCCTTGCTGTCGGTCATCTCGAAGTCCCTCTGCGTGTTTGGTTTAGTGTTAAACTATCTCGGCCCGGAGTATTATACCCGGCGCGGCGATAACAGCTATTTGCTAATCCTGTAAATCAGCTTAGCGATAACAGTGCGGTTCTGTCGTGTCTTTCGTCGCTTTTCCCGGCAGGGCCGGGCCACGTCATGCTTGCATCGCGTGGCGCGCGGCCCGATCATGACGGCCAGTTTGAACGATGGGGGTTTTTGATGGAACTGGCCGAAACCGCGCGTGCCGTGCGCGACAATGCCTATGCGCCGTATTCCGGTTTCAAGGTGGGCGCCGCCCTGCGCGCCGGCGATGGCACGGTCTATGCCGGCTGCAACGTCGAGAACGTGGCCTATCCCGAGGGCACCTGTGCCGAGGCCGGCGCCATCGCCGCCATGGTGGCCGGCGGGCAGACCCGGTTCGACGCAGCTTATGTGGTGGCCGACAGCCCGACGCCGGTGACCCCCTGTGGCGGCTGCCGGCAGAAGCTGGCGGAATTCGCCAGCGGCCCCGATGTGGTGGTGACCATGGCGACGCTGGGCGGTGAGGAAATGGCCCTGACCATCGCCGAGCTGCTGCCGGGCGCCTTTGCCACCGCCCATATGGACACCGCCGCGACATGAGCGATGCGCGGGCGATTCTTGCCGCCTTGCGCCGGGGCGATCCCCCGACCGAGGCCGATCTGACGTGGTTCGTCCAGGGGCTGGCCGATGGCGGCGTGACCGATGCCCAGGCCGGGGCCTTTGCCATGGCGGTCTGCCTGCACGGGCTGCCCGAGGCCTGCCGCGTGGCGCTGACCCGCGCGATGCGCGACAGCGGCGATATCCTGCGCTGGGATCTGCCGGGGCCGGTGCTCGACAAACATTCCACCGGCGGGGTGGGCGATTGTGTCAGCCTGGTGCTGGCGCCGGCGTTGGCGGCCTGTGGCGCCTTTGTGCCGATGATCTCGGGCCGTGGCCTCGGCCATACCGGCGGCACGCTCGACAAGATGGAAAGCATTCCCGGGCTTGCCACGACGCTCGACGAGGCGCGATTTTCCGAGGTGGTGCGCCATGCAGGCTGCGCCATCGTTTCCGCCAGCGCCGAGATCGCGCCGGCCGACAAGCGGCTTTATGCGGTGCGCGACGTCACCGCCACGGTCGAGAGCCTCGACCTGATCACTGCCTCGATCCTGTCCAAGAAGCTGGCGGCGGGGCTCGAGGGGCTGGTGCTCGACGTCAAGCTCGGCTCGGGCGCCTTCATGAAACGGCACGCCGATGCGCAGGCACTGGCACAGGCGCTGGTCTCGACCGCCAATGCCGCCGGCTGCCCGACCCAGGCCTTGATCACCGACATGTCGCAGCCGTTGGCCCCCGCGCTGGGCAATGCGCTCGAGGTCGACGTCTCGATGCGGGTGCTGACCGGCGCCGCCGAGGGGCGGCTGCACGCGATCACCTGCGGCCTCGGCGGGGCGCTGCTGGCCTCGGGCGGGCTGGCGCGCGACGCCATGGCGGGCGAGGCAGCGATTGCCGAGGCGATCCGCTCCGGCAAGGCCGCCGAACATTTCGGCCGCATGGTGCAGGCGATGGGCGGCCCGGTGCATTTTGTCGAGGACTGGCAGCGCTTTCTGCCCGAGGCCCCGGTGATCCGCGAGATCCCGGCGCCGGAAGCGGGCGTCGTGGCGTCGATGGATGGCGAGGCGCTGGGCCTCGCGGTGGTACATCTGGGCGGCGGCCGCCTGGTCGAAAGCGACCTGGTCGACCCGGCGGTCGGCCTGTCGGACGTGGTGTCGCTGGGCGAGCATGTGGCAAAGGGCCAGCCGCTGGCGCGGGTCCATGCCGCGCGCGAAAGTCAGGCGGATGCGGCGGTGCAGGCCGTGCGGGCGGCGATCCGCATCGGTGATGCCGCGCCGGAACCGCCGCTGATACACGAAAGGATCGGCTGATGGCGCGTGCCTTCCTGGTGGTGATGGATTCCCTGGGCATCGGCGGGGCGCCGGATGCCGCGGCCTATTTCAACGGTGACATCCCCGACACCGGCGCCAACACCTTGGCCCATATCGCCCAGGCCTGCGCAGCGGGCGAGGCGGAAGAAGGACGCTCCGGCCCGCTGCACCTGCCGCATCTCGATGGGCTGGGGCTGGGCGCGGCCTGCCGGCTGGCCTCGGGCGACGCGGCGCCGGGGCTCGAGGCGACGCCAAAGGGCCTCTGGGGCGCAGCGACAGAGCATTCGCGCGGCAAGGACACGCCGTCGGGGCATTGGGAGCTCGCCGGGCTTCCCGTGCCCTGGGACTGGACGGTCTTTCCCAAGACCGTTCCGGCCTTTCCCAAGGATATCAGCCAATTGGCTGCCGAACTTGCGGGAACAGACGGGATTTTGGGCAATTGCCATGCCTCGGGCACGGAAATCCTCAAGCAGCTTGGCGAAGAGCACCTGCGCACCGGCTGGCCGATCTGTTACACCTCGGTCGACAGCGTTTTTCAGATTGCCGCGCATGAAGAGCATTTCGGCCTCGCGCGCCTGCTCAGGCTCTGCGAGGAGCTTGCGCCGCATCTGCATGCGATGCGCGTCGGTCGGGTGATTGCGCGGCCTTTCGTCGGCACGCCCGGCGCGTTCGAGCGCACCGGCAACCGCCGCGACTATGCGCTGACGCCGCCAGGCAAGGTGCTGACAAACTGGGTGCAGGACGCGGGCCGTGCGGTGCATGCGATTGGAAAGATTGGCGATATCTTCTCGATGCAGGGGATTGACGCGGTGTCCAAGGGCACAGATGCCACGCTGATGCAGGCGCTGGCGCATCAGGTCGATCACGCGCCCGACGGCGGCTTGGTCTTTGCCAATTTTGTCGAGTTCGACAGCCTCTGGGGGCACCGCCGAGACGTGTCGGGATATGCCCGTGCGCTGGAGTGGTTCGACGCCGAACTTGGGCCGATCCTGGCGCGGCTGCGGCCGGACGACCTGATGATCCTCACCGCCGATCACGGCAACGATCCGACCTGGACCGGCACCGATCACACCCGCGAACGGGTACCGGTTCTGGGCGCCGGGCGGGACGCCCAAGGCATCGGAATCGTTGATTTCACCGCCGTGGCAGCTGCTATTTCCGAACATCTTGACGTCGAATACCCCCCTGACCTGCGGAGCTTTCTGTGACTTTTCGAACATTTCCCAAGGCGGAGCTGCATCTCCACATCGAAGGCGCGGCGCCGCCGAAACTGATTGCCGGGCTGGCCCGGGAAAAGTCTGTGGATATCGCCGGTGTCTTCGACGAGCGGGGCAATTACGCCTATCGCGATTTTCTGCAATTTCTCAAGGTCTACGAGGCCGCAACTCAGGTGCTTCAGACGCCCGAGGACTACCGCCGCCTGACATTGGCGGTGCTTGAGGAAAGCGCCGCGCATGGGGTTGTCTATTCCGAAGCCTTTCTGAGCCCGGATTTCTGCGGCGGCGGCGATCTGGCGGCCTGGCGCGAATATCTGCATGCGATCCGCGAGGCCGCCGATCAGGCCGAGCGCGAAATGGGCATCACCCTGCGCGGTGTGGTGACCTGCGTGCGGCACTTCGGGCCGGAGCAGGCCAAGAAGACGGCGCTCTGCGCTGCCGAAACCGCAGATGACTGGCTCTGCGGCTTTGGCATGGGCGGCGACGAGAACGCCGGCGAACAGGGCGATTTCGCCTATTCCTTCGACATGGCGCGCGAGGCCGGTCTGCGGCTGACCACCCATGCCGGCGAATGGCGCGGCCCCGAGGAAGTGCGGGCGGCGGTTCGCGATCTCCGGGTCGAGCGCGTCGGGCACGGGGTGCGGGTGATCGAGGATCTGGCGCTGGTTGACGAACTGATTGAAAAGGATGTGGTGCTCGAGGTTTGCCCCGGGTCCAATGTCATGCTGGGGGTCTACCCCAAGCTTGCCGCGCATCCGATCGAAAAACTGCGCGAGCGGGGCATCAAGGTCACGGTTTCGACCGATGATCCGCCGTTTTTTCACACCGACATGACCAAGGAATACGAAGGGCTTGCACGCGTCTTCGAATGGAACGAAGACGACTTCAAGGCCCTCAACCAGACCGCCCTCGCGGCGGCCTTCTGTGATGACGCGACCCGCGACCGGATCGCGAAGAAACTGGAAACCGCATGACCGAACATCTGACCGTCGTCGAACACCCCCTGGTGCAGCACAAGCTCAGCCTGATGCGCGACAAGGCGACCTCGACCGCCGAATTCCGTCGCCTGCTGCGCGAAATCAGCCAGTTGCTGGCTTATGAGATCACCCGCGAGCTGCCGATGACGACGCAGCAGGTGGAAACTCCGATGGAGATGATGGATGCGCCGGTGCTCGACGGCAAGAAGCTGGCGCTGATCTCGATCCTGCGGGCCGGCAACGGACTGCTGGACGGGGTGCTCGAACTGGTGCCATCGGCGCGGGTCGGATTTGTCGGGCTGTACCGCGATGAAGAGACGCTTCTGCCGGTGCAATACTACTTCAAGGTGCCCGACGGCCTCGATGACCGGCTGGTGATCGCCGTCGATCCGATGTTGGCAACTGGCAATTCCTCGGCCGCCGCGATCGACCTGCTCAAGCAGGCCGGGGCGACCAATATCCGGTTTCTCTGCCTGCTTGCCGCGCCCGAAGGCGTCGCCCGGATGCAGGAGGCGCATCCCGATGTGCCGATCATCACCGCCTCGCTTGATCGCTGCCTGAATGATCAGGGATATATCATCCCGGGCCTAGGTGATGCGGGTGACAGGATGTTCGGCACAAAATAGGCCCGAGACCGCTTTACTAAATAGCAACCTTTTGTCATGCTGAGCCCCAAACCTGTGGGGACTGGTGATGAATAAATCGAGCATCTGTGCGGCGTTGGCGGTCGCAATTGGACTTTCGGCAAGTGCAACCTCGGGGGTGGCCCAGATCCGCGACGATCTGGCCGCACCGGCCGAGTTGCCGCCGGCTTCCTTTACCGGCCGGCAATATGTCGACAGCCGGGGCTGCATGTACATCCGTGCCGGGATCGACGGCAATGTCACCTGGGTTCCGCGGGTCGACCGCAACCGGCAGGTGATCTGCGGCCAGACCGCCTCTGCGCCCGCCGCCGCGCCCGCTCCGGTTGCCTCGGCCCCGGCGCCGGTAGCAGAGCCCGAACCCGCGCCGGCCGCCCCCGCCGAACCCGCGCCCCGGCCGGTTGTCACCGAGCGCCCGGCGCCCGCAGCAGCCCCCGCCGCGCCGCGCCGGGTGGTGCAGGCGCCGGCCCCGCGCAGGGTGGCGCAGCCCCCGGCGCCGCGACAGGTCACCCAAGCCCCGGCACAGGTCGCCCCCAAGCGGCGCGTGCGTCGCGATGCCTCGGGCAAAACGGTGATCCGGCATGCCACGCCGATCGTGCGCAACGCGCCGGCGCCGGTGAACAAGGTCATCGTCCGCCGCGCCGGGCAGCTGCCGCCGAATACTGTGCTGCGTACCCCGGCCGGGCTGAGCAAAGGCCCGACGGTCGTGGTCCGCGAGACGGGCAAAGCGGTGCGTCTGGCCGATCAGGGCGTCAAGGTCTTTACCGGCACCAGCGGCATCCAGCGTGTCACCGGCCAGACGCGCATCGCGCCCAAGGAAGCCTATGTCCGTGGTGCTTCTGTCGATGTGCCGGTGCCGGAAGGGTATCAGCGTGCCTTCGACGACGGCCGGCTGAGCACCACCCGCGCGCATCAGACCCTTTATGGCCGACGCAAGATGCTACTGACCTGGACAAATACGGTGCCGCGCCGGCTGATCGACAAGAGGACCGGGGAAGAGGTCAGTCATTATTTCCCCCAGCTTGTCTATCCCTATCGCTCGATGAAGGAACAGCAGGCCGCCGGTTTTGTCAGCTCACGCGGGGCAGTGCCCGAGGCGGCGCCGGAGCAACAGCGCCGGAGCGCGCCCGAGGCGGTGCGCAAGGACACGCCGAAACCGATCCGCAAGAGCGCCGTGGCCCCGGCCAGCCACCGGTATGTTCAGCTCGGCACCTTCAGCACGCCGGCCAAGGCGCAGGCGGCGATCCGTCGGGTGCAGGCGGCGGGATTGCCTGTACGGATCAATGAATTCAGCCGCGCCGGCGTGCCGCACCGGATGGTTCTGGTCGGGCCCTTCGCACGGCAGGACCGGCTCAGGGCCGCGCTGGACACGGTGCGCAACCGGATCGGCTATCGCTCGGCCTCGCTGCGCAAGTGACGACACGACAAGTTTGACGGCAGGGCGGGCTTCGGGCCCGCCCCATTCGCTTTCCGAAAGTTGCGTTATTCGCCGCAGATCGCCTGCAAGCGCAGCCAGTCGTTGTCCGACATCACCGGCGCGGCATCGGCGTCTTCCAACGGATCGGCCTCGATCAGGGGGAGCGTGGTTTCCCCGGTGAAGTCAACCGCATAGGCATAAGGCGCAGTGTGCAGCCGGGCCGCGTGAAACGCCTCGATCACGCGCCGGTCGGGCAGGGGCTCGGGCGATCCGGCCATCAGGGTGACGGCAAAGCGCTCGAGCGCGTCGTCGGGCAATTGCCCGGTGGTCAGCAGGCGCGCGGTGGCCATCATCCCGGCCTGCCGCAGCAGTGCTTCGAGCGGATCCTCGGCCTGGGCGCGCAGATTCTCGACCAGCACATAACCGGCGGCGGCCTCGGGGTCTTCGGTGTCCTCGAGCACGCGCCGGTCAAGCAGGATGAAGCCGCCCGGCAGATGCGCCGTCGCGCGGGACGAGGCGCGCAGTACCACCAGATCGCCGGCGCGCTCGGGGCCGAGAACCCGGCGGCTCAGCATGCGCAGTTGCGCGACGGCGGTGTCCGAGCGGCAGGCGGGGCCGGAGACGCGCGAAATCTCGGTCAGCAGGGCACGGCCGATGGCATCGCGTTTCACATCCGGCACCACCCGCATGGTATGGGCGACCAATGCGTCCGGCAGCCAGAACACCGCTAGGCCGAGAAAGGCCGCCATCGCCGTGGCGCCCAATCCCCAGCGCAGCCGGCCCTGGCGCGGGCGGCGGCGGATGATCTCGCGCCGCAGCCGCTCGATGGCGTCGATCATGTCATTGGCGTCGTCGTCAAGCTCGAGTTCTTCGCCGGGATCGCCGTTGGGAAAGTAGCGGGCAGGGCGTTGGCCGGGGTTGGCGCGTTCCACCGCCGCCAGCGACCAATGCGCCAGCGCCTGGTCATTCATGTCGCTCAGAACCAGCGTTGCCTCGCCCAGAGCGACCACCACATGTCGGCGCTGCGCGCCCTCGGTGGCGCGCCAGAGACCCTGGGCCTCCAACCTCTGGAATTCCTTCAACGCTGTCATCTGCCGGGCCTGCTCCGCCTCATCGGCGCGGACCGTAACATGAAGCGCGGGGCGGCGTCCATCAGCGGCGATCAGGGTTTGGGCCGGTCGTCCCATTGGTCGCAGAGGATACGCTGCGCATTGCCCGCGGGATCGTCGTATTGCCGTGCCCGGACGGTAAAGACAAAGCCGGCGAGGCCAATGCCGCCGAGGAGCAGCGCGATCGGGATCAGGTAGATCAGGACGTTCATGGCGACCTCAGGCGCAGGGCGTTGAGCGAGACGGTGATCGACGAGGTCGACATCGCCAGCGCGGCGATCAGCGGCGTAGCCAGCCCGGCAACGGCCAGCGGCACGGCGAGGATGTTGTAGAGCGTGGCAATGCGAAAGTTCTCGCGGATGCGCCGGGTCGCCGCGCGCGCGGTGGTCAGCGCCAGGGGCAGGGGAGCAAGATCGCGGCCGAGCAGCACGATATCGCTGGCCACCCGCGCCGCATCCAGCGCGCTGGCAGGCGAGATCGAGACATCGGCCATGGCCAGTGCGGCGGTGTCATTCAGCCCGTCGCCGACCATGAGCACATTTGCGCCCTGGGCCTTCAGCGCCCGGATGCGCGCCGCCTTGTCCTCCGGGCGGGCTTCGGCCGTCCAGTCCTCGATGCCGAGGCGCGCGGCCATGGCCGCCACCGGGCCGGGGGAATCGCCCGACATCAGGAGCACCCGATGGCCCGCCGCCTGCAAGGCCGCGACCGCCGCTTCGGCGCCGGGGCGCAGGGCGTCGCGAAAGGCGAAGCGGTGGGTTGTGCCATCCGGCAGGGTCAGCCAGGCGGCGGTCTCGCGGCCCTGGTCGCCGGCGCCGGCCCAGGCGGCGCGGCCGAGGCGGACCATGTGGCCCTCGAACTGCCCTTCGGTGCCGAACCCGGGCACCTCGTGGAGCCGGGTGACCCGGTCCGGTTGCAGCCCGCGATCGCGCGCGGCGCGGGCCAGTGCCTGGCTCAGCGGATGAGCCGAGCATTCGGCCAGCGCCAGAGCCAGGCGCAGCACCGCGTCTGAATGGCTGTCGGGGTGCGAGAGCACAGGTTGGCCCTCGGTCAGCGTGCCGGTCTTGTCGAACACCACGGTGTCGACCCGGGCCAGCCGCTCGAGCGCGGTTTCATGTTTGATCAGCATGCCGTGTTTGAACAGCCGGCCGGAGGCGGCGGTGGTCACCGCCGGCACCGCGAGGCCCAGCGCGCAGGGGCAGGTGATGATCAGCACGGCGGCCGCGATGTTGAGCGCGATCCGCAGGTCGCCCGACCAGGCAAACCAGCCGATAAAGGCCAGCGCCGAAAGGATGTGCACGCCCGGCGCGTAGAGCCGGGCGGCCCTGTCGGCCAGCGAGGTATAGCGCGCGCGGCCGGATTCCGCCACGGCCACCAGATCGGCCAGCCGGTGCAGCGCACTGTCGCTGCCAATGGCGCTGGCGCGAACCTGCAATGGCCCGGTGAGGTTCACCTCGCCGGCGCTGACGGCCATGCCCGGCGCGGCAAAGACCGGCAGGGTCTCGCCCGTCAGCAGTGACCGGTCGAGTTCGGAGTTGCCGGCCAGGATCTCGCCATCGACCGGCATCCGGCCGCCGGGCCGCACCAGGACGATGTCGCCAACCGAAAGCGCGCCCAGCGGCACCTGGGTCTCTTCGCCGTCGCGCAGGCGGGTGGCGCGGGGCACCTCCAGCGCCGCCAGCTCCTCGGCGGCCGACCGGGCGATGGCGCGGGTGCGGTGATCGAGATAGCGGCCGGCCAGCAGGAAGAAGGTCAGCGCGATGGCGGCGTCGAAATAGGCGTGGTGTCCCGAGAGCCATGTCTCCCAGAGCGAGGTCGCGAGCGCCAGCGCAATGGCCAGCGAGATCGGCACATCCATGTTGAGCCGCCGGGCGCGGAGTGCACGCCAGGCGCTGACAAAGAACGGCTGGGCGGCAAAGCCGATGGTGGGCAGGGTGATCACCGCCGAAATCCAGTGAAACATGTCGCGCGTCGCACCCTCGGCCCCGGCCCAGACCGCGACCGAGAGCAGCATCACGTTCATCGCCGCAAAGCCCGCCACCGCCAGCCGCATCAGCAGGTCGCGCCCGGCCTTGTCGGTTGCGGTGGCGCCGAGCAGCCCGGCGTCGAGCTCATGCGCCTCAAAGCCCGCATCCGCCAGCACCCGGATCAGCGCGTCGGGGGTGACTTCGGGCCCGGCCGCAACCGTCACCCGTTTCAGCGTCAGGTTCACCCGCGCCTCGCGAACCCCCGCCTGGGCATTCAACATCCGTTCGACCGTGGCGATGCAGGCGGCGCAATGGATCGTGGGCAGCGACAGGGCCAGCGGTCCGGATGCCTCGGCGGCGCCGAGGGCCTGGGCCGCCGGGGCCGCGGCGCAGGCCGGGCAGGCCGAAGGCGAGGGGCGAAGCGCGACCGTCATGGCCTATTCCCCGCGCAGAAGGACGCGCTGCGAAAATGCGGTGCCGTCCGGCGCCTCGGCGGTCATCCGCAGGTTCCAGTTGCCCGGTGCAATCTCGGCATCGGCGACATATGCGCGACCGTTGAAACTGAAGTCGAGCGCGATGTCGTCCTTGACATGGGTGGCCCGGCCCAGCACCGCATGCAGGTCGGCCACCTGCACCGGCCGGCCCTCGGCATCCTCGATCGCCAGCACCACCCTGCCGTCATCTGCGGTGGCGGTGACGGTCCAGCCCAGCGCCTGCTGCGCGTCGCGTCTGGCATCGAAGCTTTGGCTGGCGACATAGGAATTGCCGGTCTCGAGCCCCGGAAAGGTCGCGACCGCGTTGAAGGCCAGGGTCAGGTTGACGCCGATGATCACGCCAAAGGCGGCGGTGAAGATCGCCAATACGTGCCAGCCGGTGAGTTTCCGTGTCGCGGATGTCATCTCAGTTCTCCTTGCCGTTGAAGACGGTGTCTTCGAAGCTGCGTTCGCCGCTCTCGGTGTCTTCGGCCCAGAGCCGGATATCGCTGCGTGCCCGCCGGGCCGGGGCCGCGGCGGCGGGCGCGATCACATGGACCTTGTGCAATTGCGTGCTGTCGGCGGGAACGGTGACGGTCGTGTGTGTGGCGCCTTCGACCTCGAGCCGCAGCGCCGGGTCGCCGGCCACCGAGAGCCGGAAGGGCTGCGCCATGCCATGTTTGTTGCGCAGCCGCACCTCGTAGGTGTTGCGGATCGCTCCGTCCGACAGGGTAACAAAGGTGGGGTTGCGCACCGGGGCGACCGTCATGTCGATCTCGGGCCGGATGAAGAGCGCAAAGAGCAGCAGCAGCCCGACCCCGCCCCAGAGCGTGGTATAAAGCACGGTGCGTGGCCGGAAGACATGGCGCCAGACCGGCCGGGGCGTGCCGCCGGCGCGTTCCGCGGCTTCGTCGGTCAGTGCCATGTAGTCGATCAGCCCGCGGGGCTTGCCGATCCTGGCCATCACGTCGTCGCAGGCATCGATGCAGAGCGCACAGGTGATGCATTCCATCTGCTGGCCGTTGCGGATGTCGATCCCCATCGGGCAGACGTTGACGCAGGCCATGCAGTCGATGCAATCGCCGGGCGGCTGATCGGCCAGCGGCTGCGGCAGGATCGGTGCGGCATAGGGCATCGGTGTCGAGGGATAGGCCGGCGCGGTGCGCCCGGTGGCGGCCTCTTCGGCGGCGATTTTCAGCGACAGCGCCTTGTTCTTCTTCTGACGGCGGGTGTTGCCCTTGCCGCGCGGCTCACCGCGCCAGGCGCGGTAGCCGACGGTCAGCGTGTCCTCGTCCATCATCGCCGCCTGGATGCGCGGCCAGGGGCAGGCGTAGATGCAGATCTGTTCGCGGGCAAAGCCGCCAAAGACAAAGGTGGTCAGCGTCAGGATCGCCATGGTGGTATAGGCCACCGGATGGGCCTGGCCGGTCACCAGATCGCGCAGGAGCGTCGGCGCATCGGCGAAATAGAACACCCAGGCGCCGCCGGTGCCCAACCCGATCAGCAGCCAGATCGCCCATTTCGTCAGCCGCAGCCGGGCCTTGCGCAGGCTCATGGCCTGACGGTGCAGGCGCAACTGGGCGTTTCGGTCGCCCTCGATCCAACGTTCGACCAGCATGAAAAGATCGGTCCAGACGGTCTGCGGGCAGGCATAGCCGCACCAGACCCGGCCCAGCGCCGAGGTAAAGAGGAAGAGGCCGAGACCGGCCATGATCAGCAGCCCGGCGACGAAATAGAATTCATGCGGCCAGATCTCGATCCAGAAGAAATAGAACCGCCGGCCGGCCAGGTCGATCAGCACCGCCTGATCGGGCAGGCTGGGGCCGCGGTCCCAGCGAATCCAGGGCACCAGATAATAGATGCCCAGGGTGACCGCCATGATCGCCCATTTCAGATTGCGGAACCTGCCCGAGACGCGCTTGGGAAAAATCGGTTCGCGCGACTTGTAGAGGCTTTGCTCTGTCGTATCGGTCAAGAGGGGGCTCCGGGTGCTGCGTTTGCGTCCTTTTGGACGTTGCGCCGCGCCACGGCTTTGACCTGAGTCAAACTGCGCCGCCCGGTCCCCCTTTATGTTCAGCCCGACACCATGCCCTGTGCCTTGCCCTGCTGGCGCAGCCATGCCACGAAACGCCGCAGCGGCGGGCGCTGGACACCGGGGCGGGTGACGATGAAATAGCCTTTCTTGCGCACATCCTCGAACAGCACCCGCAGCCGGCCGGCGGCGACATCCTCCTCGACAAAGACCCGCGCGGTGATGGCGATGCCCTGGCCCTGCCGCGCCGCCTCGATCATCAGGTTGCCGGGCAGGGAAGAGATGCCCATGGCGCGGTTGCGGCCGACGCCGAGCCGGGCGAACCATTCGGTCGCCTCGTTGGTGCCCAGCTCCTGGAGCCAGTGAAAGGCGCGCAGATCGTTCAGATCGTCGAAGTCTCGCATGCCCACCAGCGAGGTCGCCGCCACCACCGCGATCGGTGATTGCACCAGCAGTTCGGCTTCGAGCCCGGGCCATTCGCCCGAGCCGTACCGCAGCGCCACATCGATGCCGCCGGGTTCGATCGGCTTCACCTCGGCGGTGGGGTCGATCATCAGGCTGATCGCGGGGTTCGCCGCCCGGAAATCCGCCAGCCGCGGCATCAGCCAGGACGAGGCAAAGCTCGGTGTCGCCGATACCGTCAGCGGCCGGTCGGCATCGCGCCCGGTAAGCTCGTCACAGACCCGGGCAACGCCGCCAAGCCCGTCGAGCAGGGCATCGGCCAGCCGCTGGCCCTCGGGCGTCAGCACCATGCGGCGGCCCGACCGGTCGAGCAGGGTAAGGCCGAGATGCGCCTCGAGATTGCGGATCTGCTGGCTGATCGCCGCGTGGCTGACATTGAGCGCGGCGCCCGCGGGCTGCACCGCGCCGGCATCGGCAAAGGCGGCAAAGGCGCGCAGGGCGGCCAGCGGGGGCAGGGCAGTCCAATCCATCATGTAATCCTGTCTTACATGATCGAATTATTCCTGCCTCGCCTGAGCGCCGTCAATAGCGCATATTATCTGCATATCCCCAAGGCCTCAGGAGGCTGACATGTTCGGAATTCTTGCAGATGTCTTCAAGCGCGCAACCTATCTCGAGGATCGTGATGCGGGCTATCGCAAGGAAGAGCCGCCGCGCCGCGACATCCAGCAGCGCGCGCCCTTCCACTGGTCTTTCGAGACCCGCCGCCGGTTGTTCGGCGACGACAATGGATGAGCCCCGCGCCAAGCCCGGTGCGCTTCGCTGGCCCTGGCGGACCGGGCGCTGGCGGCGGCATCAGGTGCCGTTCGGCCGGCGTTATCTCTGACGCGGAAAGGCCGCCGGTTCCGGCGGCCTTTGGCTTTGAACACAGGGGCCCTGTGCGGGTTTCGGGCGTCACGGTTCCCCGACAGGGCCCCCACGCCAGCCCGAGACGGCAGGGCTGTCCTGGCTGTTCCGGGGCTATTCGGCCGGTGGCGCCTCGCCGCCGCCCAACCCGTGCACATAGGCCGAGACCGCGCGGATCTGCGCCTCGGTCAACCGTCCCTGCCACGCCGGCATGACGCCGTAGCGGGCATTGTGCACCGTCTCAACCAGCCGCGCGTAATCGCCGCCATACAGCCAGATCGCATCGGTCAGATCGGGGGCGCCCTGCATCCGGTCGCCGGAGCCGTCCGCTCCGTGGCAGGACGCGCATTGATCGGCAAAGACCTGGGCCCCCGCCGCCACTTCGCCGGCATCCTGCGGCGGGCTGGAAAGCGACATCACGTAGTTGACCACCTGGCTGATCTCTTTGCCTTCGATAAGTTCATCGCGGCCAAAGGCCGGCATCATCGAAAACCGCGCATCGGGGTTTTCCTCATTGCGGATGCCGTAAGAGATCGTCTCGTGGATGGCCGTGATATCGCCGCCCCAGAGCCAGTCATCGTCGAGCAGATTGGGATAGCCACCGGCCTGCGCGCCGGCCGCACCCGAGCCGTGGCATTGCGCGCACCAGGTGCGAAACACCGCAGCGCCGGCATTGGTGGCATAGCTCAGAAGCGCGGGATCGGCGGCGATGGCGGTCAGATCGGTGGTTTCGAGCCTTGCGTTGATCGCGGCGTTGGCGGCGTCGACGCCGGCGATCTCGCTGGCCACCTCGGCGCGGGTGGAATAGCCCAGCACGCCGGCCGTGGCCTTGGTAATCCCCGGCCAGGCCGGATAGGCGATGGTGTATCCCACCCCCCAGACAATCGTGGCGTAGAAGGCCCAGAGCCACCAGCGCGGCAGCGGATTGTTGAACTCCTCGATCCCGTCCCAGCTGTGGCCGGTGGTTTCGGGATCGCCCGTCTGTTTCGGCGGTGTCCGGCTCATGTCCGTGCCTCCTTGTCCTCTGCGGCGGCAGGTCTGTCATCGTGGCGCAGCGGGATGGCGGCGCAGTCGCGATGGGCGGCGCGGCTGCCGGGGCGCAGCACCCAGAGCACCATGCCGACGAAGAAAGTGAAGAGCACCAGAAGGCCCCAGCTGTCGGCCAGTTCGCGCAGAAAGGAATAATTCTCCATGTCAGTGCCTCCTTAGCGGCTTGCAGCGGGCGTGAAGGTCGAGAAATCGACCAGCGTGCCCAGCATCTGAAGATAGGCGATCAGCGCGTCGGCCTCGGAAACCCCCGGCGCCCCGTCGAAATTGCGCAGGTTGACACCTTCGCCGTAGCGGTCGAGCAGCCCGTCGTAATCGCTGTCGGGATCGGCCTGCGCCCGAAAATCGGCCTCTGCCGCCTCGATCATTTCGCTGCTGTAGGGCACGCCGACGAAGCGGTGGGTGGCCATCAGCTCATCGACATGGCGCCCGTCGATCAGCGTCCGTTCGAGCTGGTCGTATTTCGGCATCACCGATTCCGGCACCACCGATTGCGGATCGCGGAAGTGATCGACATGCCAGTCGTCGGAATAGCGCCCGCCGACGCGGGCCAGGTCCGGCCCGGTCCGTTTGGAGCCCCATTGGAACGGGTGATCATACATCGATTCCGCCGCCAGCGAGTAATGGCCATACCGCTCGACCTCGTCGCGCATCGGCCGGATCATCTGGCTGTGGCAGGTATAACAGCCCTCGCGCACATAGATGTCGCGCCCGACCAGCTCCAGCGGGGTATAGGGGCGCATGCCCTCGACCTTTTCGATGGTGTTGTCGAGGTAGAACAGCGGCACGATCTGCACCAGCCCGCCGATGGTCACCACCAGGAAGCTGAAGATCAGCAGCAGGGTGGCGTTTTTCTCGAGGATCTTGTGCCGATCCAGGAGTGAGCGGCGGCGCAGTCGTTCGCCAATCGCCGTGGCGGATGCGGGCATTGCGGGTTTTTCAGTAGCCATCTCCGGTCCTCCTCATTCGGCCGGTGTGGCATGGGCTGCGGCGGCAGGGGCCTCGGCGGCCGGGCTGCGTTTCACAGTCATCCACAGGTTGAAACACATGATCAGCGCACCGGCGAGGAACAGGACCCCGCCCAGACCACGCACCACGTACATCGGAAGCTTCGCGGCCACGGTGTCGGCGAAGGAGTTCACCAGGAAGCCATTGGCATCCACCTCGCGCCACATCAGCCCTTCCATGATGCCGGTCACCCACATCGCGGCGGCGTAGAGCACGATGCCGATGGTGGCGAGCCAGAAGTGCCAGTTGACCAGGCTCAGCGAATAGAGCCGCTCGCGGTTCCACAGTTTCGGCACCAGGTAATAGAGCGCGCCAAAGGTGATCATGCCGTTCCAGCCCAAGGCGCCGGAATGCACGTGGCCGATGGTCCAGTCGGTGTAATGGCTCAGCGAGTTGACTGCGCGGATCGACATCATCGGCCCTTCGAAGGTCGACATGCCGTAGAAGCCAACCGAGATCACCATCATGCGGATCACCGGATCGGTGCGCAGCTTGTCCCAGGCCCCCGACAGCGTCATCAGCCCGTTGATCATGCCACCCCAGGAGGGCATCCAGAGCACGATCGAGAACACCATGCCCAGCGTCGAGGCCCAGTCGGGCAGGGCGGTGTAATGCAGGTGGTGCGGACCGGCCCAGATGTAGAGGAAGATCAGCGCCCAGAAGTGGATGATGCTGAGCTTGTAGCTGAACACCGGGCGTTCGGCCTGTTTCGGGATGAAGTAGTACATCATGCCCAGGAAGCCCGCGGTCAGAAAGAAGCCCACGGCGTTGTGGCCGTACCACCATTGCACCATGGCATCCTGCACGCCCGAGAAGACCTGCACCGATTTCGAGCCCCAGATCGACACCGGGATCGAGAGGTTGTTGACCACATGCAGCATCGCCACGGTGACGATGAAGGCGAGGTAGAACCAGTTGGCCACGTAGATATGCGGCTCGCGGCGGCGGATGATCGTGCCGAGAAAGACCGCGAGATAAACCAGCCAGACCACGGTCAGCCAGAGGTCGATGTACCATTCCGGCTCGGCGTATTCCTTGGATTGTGTGGCGCCGAGCAGATAGCCGGTGGCGGCCAGGACGATAAAGAGCTGATAGCCCCAGAAGACGAACCAGGCGGCATTGCCGCCCCAGAGCCGCGCCGCGCTGGTGCGCTGGACCACGTAGAACGACGTGGCGATCAGCGCGTTGCCGCCAAAGGCGAAGATCACCGCCGAGGTGTGCAGCGGCCGCAGCCGGCCAAAGTTGGTATAACCCTCCGACCAGTCGAAGTTCAGCCCCGGAAAGGCCAGCTGAAAGGCGATGAAGGTGCCCACGAGAAAGCCCACCACGCCCCAGACGGCGGTGGCGATCACCCCGTAGCGCACGACGCCGTCCATATAGGTGGTTTCGATCGCGGGTTCGGGTGGGTCCTCGTCGGTGTTGCGCAGAACCCAGAGAAACAGCCCGCCGCTGATCACGAGGATCAGGACGGCGTGGACCTGATAGGCCAGGTCGCGCGCGAAATTGGCCGCCAGCGCCGAAAAAAGCACCAGCAGACCAAGCGCCGCCAGCTTGATATAATTAGACATTGTTCGTCCCTTCGTCTGGCCCCGCGCGATTCGTTGTCCGGCGGGGCAAATACGGATGGGGGCGTTTCTGCGCCTGCCGGGCGAAAGCTGCCTTGATCTGGGTCAATACTTTCGCCGCCCCGGTTTGACGTGGCTCAAGGCGAGGCTGCGATGCAGGCGGCTAACGTGCAGCGACAACGGGAAGGAGACACCCATGACCTACAAATCCGTGTTCACGGTTCTCACCAATCCGAAGCTGGACAGTTCCGTTCTGCCCCAGGCCGCCGATGTGGCGCGGCTGTTCGAGGCGCATCTCGAGGTGCTCTGCCTGGGCATCGACACCAGCCAGGGCGGATATTACTTTGCCGGCGCCAATGCGGTGATCCTGCAAGAGACGCTGAGCCGGGCCTCGGCCGAGGCCAAGGCGGTGGACGAGGCGGTGCGGGACTGGCTGGACCGGACCGATCTGCACTGGAGCAGCGATGCCGCCATGGCGCAATCCGGCGATCTGGGTCGGTTCGTTGCCGGCCACGGCCGGTTCTCGGACCTGGCGATCCTGCCGCAACCCTACGGTGAGGATGGCGGTTTCGATCAGGAAGCGGTGATCGAGGGCGCCTTGTTCGGGGCGCAGGTGCCGGTTCTGGTGATGCCCGACGGCGCAGAGCTGCGGAGCATGCCGAAACGCATAGCGGTTGCCTGGAACGAAAGCGCCGAGGCGCTGCGCACGGTGCGCGCGGCCTTGCCGTTGCTGATGGCGGCCGAGCGGGTGGCGGTGGTCGTCGTCGATCCGCCGGTGCACGGGCCCAACCGCTCGGATCCGGGCGGGCTGTTGTCGCAATATCTGGCGCGCCACGGGGTCAAGGTCGAGATCGACATCCTGTCACGGTCGCTGCCACGGGTGTCTGACGTGCTGAGCCGTTATTGCACCGACATGGGGGCCGACCTGCTGGTGATGGGGGCCTACGGCCATTCGCGGTTCCGCGAAGCGATCTTTGGCGGGGCGACGCGCGAAATGCTTGAAAGCGCGCAGCTGCCGGTCTTCATGGCGCATTGAGCGGCGGCGCTCAGGCCTGTTGCGTGATCCAGACGCCGATGCCCATGACGCCGATGCCCAGCGCGCGGGTGAAGGTGAGGGGCGAGACCTGCGCGGTAAAGAGGCCGAAATGATCGATCGCGGCGGCGCTGACCAATTGCCCCAGAAGGACAAAGAACACCGCGTTTCCGACCCCGAATTTTGGCGCCACCCAGGTGACGGTGAGCACGTAGAAGGCGACGAAAAGCCCGGCCAGGAACAGGTGCCGCGGCGCGCCCGCCGCCCGCGCCAGCGCCGCCGGGCCGGTGACCGCCAATACGGCGATCGTCGCCGTCAGCGCCACGCAGAACAGGATCGTCGCGGCCGCCGCGGGCGAGCTCATGCGCTGGCCCAGTGCGGCGTTCAGCGCGGCGAGCAGCGGAATGCCGAACCCGGCGGCAAGCATGGTCAGGGCATAGATCGGCATCGGCCATCTCCTCGAATTGCTGCGGCACACTATCGCGGGATCTGCGCGGGACGCCAGCCTCTTTGCCATTGCGGTCCGCAATGCGGTTTGCGACTCTCAACTCAATCGAGCAACAGGATAAAAAATGATCCCGATTCAACGTCTCGGCCTTGGCCTTGCCGCCTTGGCCGCCCTTGCGGCCTGCAAACCGAACGAAATGCCGGAACCGGATGATGGCCGCAGGCTGTTTGTCGAAAATTGTGCCCTGTGCCATGGCCGGCAGGGCTTGGGGGACGGTCCTGCGGGGGCGGGGTTGAAGCCCGGGCCGGCCGATCTCACGCGGATCAGCGCCCGCAATGGCGGCCGCTTTCCCCGGGCCGAGGTGCTCTCGACCCTCGATGGCTATTCCCGGGTCGATTTTCCCGGCGCCGGCATGCCGGAATTCGGCGAGCTGTTGCGCGGCGATCTGATCCCGGTGGATGTCGGCGATGGCAGGCCGACACCGACGCCGCGCAAACTGGTGGCGCTGATGGAATATCTCGAAAGCATCCAGCGCTGAGCCGCCGGCCCGCGCAAGCCCTGTTCAGTAGATGTAGCGGATCTGGTCGGTCCAGTAGCGTTCGACCCGGCGCAGCGATGTGGTGATCTCGGTGATCCCTTCGGGGCCGAGCACGCCGCGCGCCTGGAGCCCCTCGGCATGGCGGGCAAAGAGCTGCGACACCACATCGCGGATGTCGCGGCCCTTGGGCGTCAGCCGCACACGCACCGAGCGCCGGTCGATCTCGCAGCGCTGATGGTGCATGTATCCGGCTTCGACAAGTTTCTTGAGATTGTAGCTGACATTGGAGCCCTGGTAATAGCCACGGCTCTTCAACTCGCCGGCGGTCACCTCGTGGTCGCCGATATTGAACAGCAACAGCGCCTGGACCGCGTTGATTTCAAGCACGCCAACCCGCTCGAACTCGTCCTTGATCACATCCAGCAGCAGCCGGTGCAACCGTTCGACGAGCGCGAGCGCTTCGAGATAATTGGCCATGAAGCCCGCATTGCCGGGTGCGGGCAGGGAGGAATGCAAGCTCATAAGGATCTCCGCCATGCGTCTTCTTTCGGGCAAGTTGCAGGAAAATCCCGAAAAAAGCGTTAAAGGCGGAAGGAATTACCCGACCCGGCCGGTCTGTCCCACGCCGCCCGCCGCCGAAAGGGCCACATCGCGGATGTCGGCGATCAATGCGGCATGGGCGGGTGGCGGTGTCATCTGGCCCGAGACCCATTGATAGAGATCCTGGTCGTTTTCCGACAACAGCGCATCGTAGCGGTCGAGCGCGGGCGCATCCATTGCCACCAGCCGCGCCTCGGCATAGGCCACCAGGATCAGGTCCATCTCCTTGATGCCGCGCCGCATCGACCGCATGCGCAGCCGCTTGATCCGCGCCTCGCGAGCTTCGCCGCTGCTCATGTCACCGCCTCGGAGAGCTTCAGGCGCAGTTTCTTCTCGAGCCGGCCGAGCTTTTCCGCATTGGCCTTCATCGTCGCCTTCATCTCGCGCAGCTCGATCAGCAGGTCATTGATGTCGGGGGTCATCAGGTCGGTGTCGTCGGGGTCCGACACGCCTTCGCCTTCGCCGGTCAGCAGCCACACCAGCGAGACATTGAGCACGCCCGCCATGATCGAGAGCCGGTTGGCCCGCGGTTCGAGCAGGTCGTCCTCCCATTTCTTCAGGGTGCTCAGCTTGACTCCCAGGCGCTTGGCCAGATCGGTCTGTGTCATCCCGGCCTGGTCGCGCGCGGCGGCCAGCCGGTCGCCGAAGGTTGCCGCTTCGGGGCCATACCAGTCGGTGGTGTCGTCCTGCATCTCATGCTCCTCGCTGCCGATCCCGCTTGAACGGCCTTCCCGCGCAATCTAAGACGGATGTCGTTGAGTTACAAACCACAGGCCCGACCCGATGTCCCTGCTTTCCGACACGCTTGCCCGTGTCAAACCCTCGCCCACCATCGCCGTCACCACCAAGGCCGCCGAATTGCGCACCGCGGGCCGCGATGTGATCGGCCTTGGTGCCGGCGAGCCGGATTTCGACACGCCGGACAACATCAAGCAGGCCGGCATTGCCGCCATCGAGGCCGGTAAGACGAAATACACCGCGCCCGACGGCATCCCCGAGCTGAAAGCGGCGATCTGCGAGAAATTCGCCCGCGAGAACGGGCTGAGCTATACGCCCGATCAGGTCAGCGTTGCCTCGGGCGGCAAGCAGATCCTCTATAATGCGCTGATGGCCACGTTGAACCCCGGCGACGAGGTGGTGATCCCCGCGCCGTACTGGGTGAGCTATCCCGACATGGTGCTGCTGGCCGGCGGCACGCCGGTGATTGCCGAAACCGCGCTCGAGAACGGCTTCAAGCTGACAGCGGATCAGCTCGAGGCGGCGATCACCGACAAGACCAAGTGGCTGATTTTCAACTCTCCGTCGAACCCCACCGGGGCGGGCTATGACCGCGCCGCGCTCAAGGCGCTGACCGATGTGCTGATGCGGCATCCGCATGTGCATGTGATGACCGACGACATGTACGAGCATCTGGCCTACGACGATTTCGAATTCTGCACGCCGGCGCAGGTCGAGCCGGGGCTTTATGACCGCACGCTGACCTGCAACGGCGTGTCCAAGGCCTATGCGATGACCGGCTGGCGGATCGGCTATGCCGCCGGGCCGAAACCGCTGATCGCCGCGATGCGCAAGATCCAGTCGCAATCGACGTCGAACCCCTGCACCATCTCGCAATGGGCGGCGGTCGAGGCGCTGACCGGGCCGCAGGGTTTCCTGGCCGACAATGTCACGCTGTTTTCCGGCCGCCGCGATCTGGTGGTGCGGATGCTGAATGCCGCCGAGGGCGTGACCTGCCCGAACCCGGAAGGCGCCTTTTACGTCTATCCCTCGATCGCCGGACTGATCGGCAAGACCAGCGCCGGCGGCACGGTGATCGCCGATGACGAGGCCTTTGCCACGGCGCTGCTGGAAGAGACCGGCGTCGCGGTGGTCTTTGGCGCGGCCTTCGGCCTCAGCCCGAACTTCCGGGTAAGCTACGCCACTTCGGAGGCGCAGCTGGAGGAGGCCTGCCGCCGCATTCAGAGCTTCTGCGCGGGGATGACATGAGCCGATGACCTCCGGCCTGCCAGAATATTACTTTCGCGTGCGCGAGAACGGCGCCCTGGTGTTCCGTATCGACACCGGCAACCGGCACCGGCGGATCGAGATGGACCAGATCGCGGTGGTCAATATCCGCAACGGCGAGGTCAAGCCGCATGGCGGGCGCGAGCTGAGCGCGGCGGACCGGGCCGAGATCGACCGCTGGATCGCCGAGCGGCAGGCCCTGCTCGAAGCGCGCGACCTCGACGACATCCTGCGTGCGGTAGATCACATGAACCTGACCACGCAATGGGCGCAGTCGCGGGCAACACCGGAGCAGCTCGATCAGGTGACCGATGCGCTGTTGCTGGCGATGCATGATCTGCGCAGCGTGCTGGTGCGCAAGAAAGCCGATCGCCTGCTGAAAGACTAGGGCCGCCTTTCTGGAGCGGTTACGAGACAGAGGCCGGGCCGGAAGTGGCGAGGCGGTCGGCACGAAGCCAGAAGCGCGACATCATCATCACCCCGGCGGCGGCCAGGCCGATGACCAGCCCGGCCCAGACCCCGATGCCGCCGAACCCCCAGGTGAATCCCAGCAGATAGGCGGTGGTCAGCCCGAGGCCCCAATAGCTGATGCCGGCGATGATCATCGGCACCGTCGTGTCCTGGACCCCGCGTAACAGGCCCAGGGCCAGCACCTGCATGCCGTCGGCCAGCTGAAACAGGGCCGCCATGACCAGAAGGCCGGTGCCGATGGTGACGATCGCGGCGCGGTCGGGGTCGTTGTCCGACAGGAAGAGCGAGATCAGCGCCTCGGGCCAGATCAGGAAGATCGCGCAGGTGATCGCGGCGAAAAAGGCCGACAGGGCAATGACGCTCTGGGCGCCGCGGCGCAGCGCGAGCCGGTCTTTCTGGCCAAAGGCATTGCCCGCGCGCACCGTGGCGGCATTGGACAGGCCGAGGTGGATCATGAAGGCGGCGGTGCCGATCTGAAGCACGATGCCATGCGCGGCGAGCGGCACGGTGCCCAGCCAGCCCATCATGATCGAGGAGGCGGCAAAGAGCCCGACCTCGGCGAAATTGGTCAGGCCGATCGGCACGCCCATGCGCAGAACCCGGGCCAGCACGTCGAAATCCGGGCGCCAGAGCCGGGCAAAGAGGTTGTGCGCGGGCAGGGTGGCGCGGGCATAGATCACCACCCCCACCAGCGAGACCAGATGCACAATCAGCGAGGCACAGGCGGCGCCGGCGACGCCCAGCTCGGGGGCGCCCCAGTTGCCGAAGATCAGCATGTAATTTGCCAGCGCATTTGCCGCCGCCGCCAGCACGGTGATCCAGAACACCACCGCCGTGCGTTCCAGCGCCGCGAGGTAGCTCTTGATCACCATCACCAGCAGCGCCGGGATCAGCGCCACACCGGTGATGCGCAGATAGACCTGGGCCTCGGCGGCCAGCTCGGGCGCCTGCCCCAGCGCCTCGAGCAGCGGCGCCGAAAACCAGAACATCGGCAGGAAGAGCGCGCCGTAGATCACCGAGAGCCAGAGCCCCATGCGGGTGATGCGGCGCAGCCCGATCTCGTCGCCCTCGGCGGCGGCAGAGGCCACCAGCGGCATCACCGCAAAGGCAAAGCCCGAGCCCAGCAGGAAGGTGACAAAGAACACCGTGGTGCCCAGCACCAGCGCCGCCAGCGCCTCGACCCCGTACCAGCCCATCATCACCGTGTCGGTCAGACCGATCAGGAATTGCGCCAGGTGCCCGCCCACCAGCGGCAGGCCGATGCGGGTGATGGCACGGATGTGCTGGCTGTGGGTCAGGGGCGTCTGCATGGCTCCGCTCTACCACTCTGGCGGGGTCCGGCAAGCCTTTTCAGCGCTGCGGTGTGACGCCCAGAACCAGCTCGCGGGTTTCGCGGTAGAGCTTGCGGGTCATCGCCGCCTCGAAGCCTTCGAAGCCCTGCGCCTCTTCGAGAAAGGCGCGCCGGCCACGCAGCACCTCCTGGCGGTAATACGGCACGACGCGGGTGTCGTCGCCGGTGACCACAAGGCCGTTCACCGTCACCCCGTCAAAGGGAAAGTGGCGATAGGCGAGCTGCGGCCGGAAACCTTCGTTGGTGATGCCGTCGCCAGAGACGTCCACCACCTGCCGCAAACAAACCGGGGCCCGTTGCAGCAGACCGGCGGCAAATCCCAGGGCATAGCCCATGGCGGTGGGAAATTCGGAATAGGAGCGCGGCAGGCGGCGCACGCGGTCGGCGACCGCCGCCAGGTCTTCAGCGCTGTCGAGCAGGAGCCAGTCTTGCAGGACCTGTTGTTGCTGCCGGCCGCTCCATTCAAAGATTGCCAGCGCCACCGGGCCGGAGCCTTCGAGGATGGCCTCGGCCACGGCGTCATCGGTGAGCGCGGCCGCGAGGCCCTGGCGTTGCAGCTGATGCTCGGAGGCGTTGACCGAGGCCGAGACATCCACCGCCAGCACCAGCGCCAGCCGGCAGTTGGCCGCCGCCGCCCCGGCCCAGAGGGCCAGAAGACAGGCAGTCAGAAGACGGGTCGTCCAAAGACGGGCGGCCAACCGGGGCATCACCAGTGACCGGTGTTTTCCATGCTGGCCCAGGGCTCTTGCGATGGCAGGTTGTCGCCCTCTTGCAGCAGTTCGATCGAGATATTGTCGGGCGAGCGGACAAAGGCCATGTGGCCGTCCCGCGGCGGGCGGTTGATGGTGACGCCCGCGTCCATCAGTTTCTGGCACAGCGCATAGATGTCCTCGGTGCGATAGGCGAGATGGCCGAAATGGCGGCTGTCGGAGGGCAGGCCCTCGTCGCCGTCCCAGTTGTAGGTCAGCTCGATCGGGCAGTCCTCCTGCCCCTCGGGCGCCATGAAGACCAGGGTAAAGCGGCCTTTCTCGCTCTCGTTGCGGCGGGTCTCTCTGAGGCCCAGAAGCTGGTAGAAATTCATCGAGGTTTCGAGGTCCTTGACCCGGACCATGGTGTGCAGATAGCGCAAGCCCATGCCTGTCTCCTTTGTTTGCTGGGGCGGAGCCTCGGGCACGGGGGCGGCGATGTCCAGTGGTCTGGCGTTCAGAATGCCGTGCGCAGCCCGAGCGAGACCGAGAGTTCGTCGGTCTCGAAGCGGCTGACGTTGGACAGCGTGCGCTCGGACGAGAGCTTGAGGGTGGGGGTGAAGCCCATGTAGCCCAACCGGTCGAAGCTGACATTGACTTCGGCGCTGCTGCGGGTGTCCTCGCGCCCGCCGGGGACGGACCAGAACAGGATGCGGTAATCGGGATAGGTGGTCTCGGACACTCCGATCGCGGCCGAGAGCGAAACCGGCCCGATCGGCTTGGCGCGGTGATAGGAGAGCCGGGCCGAGCGCTCGGTAGAGCGCGACTGCCCATTGTCGGAGGCGGCCCAGGTGGTGCCCACGGTCAGCGCCAGCCGGTCCTTGTTGGCCATGGTGTGGATGGCGCCAAAGCTGACGCCGGTGGTCTCGACATCGGCCAGACCGTTGGCGTCGTTGTGGCGCATCTGATAGTTGGCCCCGGCGGTCAGTCGCAGTTCGGGGCCGAGGTCGAAACCGTAAGACAGCCCGCCGCTGGCCAGATCGTAGGACCGGTCGCCGCCATTCCAGACCTGGCCGAAGCTGAGCCGGGCGGAGGCCAGCCCGCCGGCGGCCCCCAGGGCGCGGTGATGCGACAGTCCGAGGGCGACATAGGTCGAGCCATAGTCGGCGTCCTCGGCCTGCGGTGCCTTTTTCCGTGCCTCGTCGCTCAGCCTGACGCGGCGCAGCTGGCCGCCCCCGGTCAACCGGGTTTCCGATGCCGCGCCCTGATGCAGCCGGTAGCTGAAGCTGCCCCCGACCTCGGCGATCGTGCCCGACAGCGCCTGGCTCGCGGCGGGCAGGATGCCCACCACTGGAATGCCGTCGATCACGTTGATCCGGTCGGCCGAGCCATTGTTGACGTTCGAGGATGGCGCGATCTGGCCCGCGATCTGGAACTTGAGCCGGGCGGCGCTGCGCAGGGCGCGGTATTCGTGGATCGACCGGTTGCGCGTCGGCGCGGTGGGGGCGGCCTGAAGCGCCCGGCGCATCCAGAGCTGGCCCAGTACAAACCGCTCGTCGCGGGCCTCGGTCGCGGCCACCACGCGGGCGGCCTCGTGGCGCTGGCGCCTGGTGTCGGCGTGGCGATAGGCCAGCTTGGCCGCGCGGCGCGCCTCTTCGAGATTGCCGGCCCGCATCAGCACGGTCGACATCACCATATGGCCAAAGGGATCCTCGGGGTCGGCGCGCAACAGGCCCAGCGCCAGCTTGCCGGCGATGTCATGCCGGTCGGCAGAGAGCGCGCGCAGGATCAGCGCGCGGCTGTCCTCGGGGGTCAGCAACTCCGAAGCCGGTGCAGCGGGCGGCGCACTGTCGGACCATGCCGGGCCGATCAGGCCCAGGCACAGCCCGAGGATTGCGACACGGCGCAACATGGGATCAGTTCGGAGCGACGATATCGCAGACCGCCGCATCGTTCGGCTGGCCGCATTGCGTCAGCACGAAGACACCGTATTCCTGTTCGTTCTCGACATCGTCGATGTGATCGCTGACGGAAACGATCCCGGCCACGCTGGTGGCGCCGTTGCCGCCAAAGATACCGCCGTAATCGCCGACGTCGGAGCCGACTTCGCCGCTCATCTCGACATCGCCAAAGAACTCGCCGTTTTCGTCGATGTCGCTGACCACCAGCGTCAGATCGTCGAGCACGACGGTGGTGGTGTTGTCGATCGGGCTGATCAGCACGCGGTTGTAGATCTCGCCATTCACCGCATTGTCGGCAAAATTTGCGTTGAGGAAGATCGTGCCCTCGATGCGCGACGGCTGGCCCGGCAGATCGGGAAGATCGTCCGGGTCGACGCCCGGCGGGATCGGCAACAGATCGGCGCCCTCGGAGCTACTGATATTGGTCACGGCGGCATAGTTGCCGGCATAAGAGACCTGACCTTCGCCGGGGCCGTTGCCGATCGACGGCGCATTGAAGCCGCCGTCACGCTGGTAATAGCCGCCGCCGTGGAAATAGTTGAACTGGCCGCCATCGATGGCCACCCCGGCATGCACGCTGCCGTCAAGGCTCTCGGCCGCCAGCGCAATGAACATCCGGTCCAGCGGATCTTCCTGCGTGGTATAGGCCATGTAGCCGGCGGTATCGAGCGCGGCATTGCGGGTGAAGGAATTGGTCAGCGGCGTGCCGTCGAGCGCAAAGATCTCGACGGTGATCGTGTCGGCGCCGGGCTTGGACACGTTGGACACATTCGACGCCAGCGCCTCGTTGATCGTGCTGGCCTCGGCCTGCTCTTCGGTGTCTTCCGGATCTTCTTGGAAGGGATTGTCTTTGCCTGTGCTGCCTTCGCAGGCACTGACGGCCACCGCTGCAATCAGCGGTAATACAAAACGATTCATGAAACTGCCCCGGTCTTTGCCCGTTTGTTTTGTCCACACGCTGATTTTCGGGGCCTTGAAAGTCAATGTAAAAAGCCGCGCGGGCGCCCGACACCCGGCAACTGCGGCAAATCGGGCATACCAAGTCTCCGCTTTTTTCTTGGGCGCCACACCAGATATAGTGGAGCCCTGATTCATCTTGTAGAAAGGATTCGCCCCATGTCCGTCACGCCCGAACAGGCCGCCGAAATCGAAGCTCTGCGGGCCGAGACGCGACCGACCCTGCGCGCCACCTCGGCCGGGATGGAGGCGCATCTCTATACCGCCTATCCGGTGCTCGATCACGGCTTCGTGCGGGTTGTCGATTACATGGGCGACGATGCCGCCATCTGTCAGGCCGCCCGGGTGAGCTATGGTCGCGGCACCAAGTCGGTGCAGAACGACGAAGGGCTGATCCGCTATCTGATGCGGCACTGGCACTCGACGCCGTTCGAGATGTGCGAGATCAAGCTGCACGTCAAACTGCCGGTGTTCGTGGCGCGGCAGTGGATCCGCCACCGCACCGCCAACGTGAACGAATATTCCGCCCGCTATTCGATCCTCGACCGCGAGTTCTACATCCCCGAGCGCGATGCGCTGGCGGCGCAATCCGTGGTCAACAACCAGGGTCGGGGCGAGGCGCTGACCGGGGAAGAGGCCGACCGCGTGCTGCGCTATCTGCGCGACGATGCGATGCGGGCCTACGACCATTACGAGGAAATGATTTCGTCGGACGGTCAGCAGGGGCTGGCGCGAGAGCTGGCGCGGATGAACCTGCCGGCCAACATCTACACGCAATGGTACTGGAAGGTCGATCTGCACAATCTGCTGCATTTCCTGCGCCTGCGTGCCGACGCCCATGCGCAATACGAGATCCGGGTCTATGCGGATGAAATCTGTAAGGTTGTCGCCGACTGGGTGCCCTTCGCCTTTCGCGCCTTCGAAGATTACCGGATGGGCGGGGCGACCCTGTCGTCGACCGCACTCGACTGTGTGCGCCGGATGCTGAAAGGCGAAGAGGTGACGCAGGAAACCTCCGGCATGTCCAAAGGCGAGTGGCGGGAGTTTCAGGCCGTCTTGGGTTGAAACCCCGTGGAATTGGCGGTCGGCTGAATCCCAAAGTGCTTTGAAGTTGATAAATCAATTGCGTATCAATTTTAATTCCCAGCCGCGGGATAGAACGTTGAATGCGAATTTGGAATGGTTCCAATTGGTGGTTCGCGTTCAACGCTTGACGTGTTCAATAGCCAGGTAACCTTTTGCCTGAAATGAAACAGGGTGGGTTTTAGCCCGCTTGCGCGCAGGGGTGGGTTGAAAATCCACCCCACGGCGGACTTCGCCGACCGTCCCGATGCAGGGTGCCGTGCCACTGCTGGCCTCGCTTGCCCGCAGGGTGGGTTTCAACCCACTGGCGTGAAATTGCAGAAGAAAATCACTCCAAAGCGGCCGTCGCGAATCGCGTCAGACCGGCCCCGATGCCGCATTTTTCACCCTCTGAGGTGCCTTGTTACCCAGTTTCCGCAAAAATCGCAGAAGACATGCATGTTTTACGTGAATTTTCAGCGAAATATCGCACACGCCAAGATTGTCTCTGGACCAGTGCGCACAATTTGGTCCAACATGGATACAACCTGAAATGGAGTATAGTCATGCTAGCATGTGTCATATTCGGAGCGCTGGCCGGCGTTTTTGCCGCGATCTATGCACTGGCGCAGGGGCTTTCGTTCGGCGATGCCTTCGGCATCTATCTCGGCATTTCGCTCTTTTCGATGGTGGGTGTGCCGGTGATGTGCATGGCTGCTCGGCGCCTGCGACAGTTCGTCAAGCAAGCGCAGACTGGTCACCTGGTCACCCGGTGGTCGAACGGCTGAGAGATTTGCCGCCAGGGCCACGCGGTTTCTCTTCTGATCTCACACAAGGCAGCGGGTGGCACTTTCGCGCCGCCTCGGCCTGCCAACAAAGTCCTCGCCTCGTGCGGGGACTTTTGAGTCTATGGGGTGTGTTGGTCATCGCAGCAAAGCGATCTTGAGACGGTGACGCTGGAGCGGTTGGTGCCTGGCGATGGTCCTTTGCGCAAGATCGGCGCGGGCATCGACTTGGGGCTCGTCGGGGAGATGACCGAAGGCCTCTGTGCCCGGACCAAGGCCGCCCGCCGCGCCCTTCCGTCAGAACCGGCGTCGCAGAGTTGACGGGACGGATGTCGGCCAGGGCCTCCTCGCCGCCAGCGCCCAGAACATCAAGAAACTCGTATTGGCACCATGGGCTGCCATGTCCCGCAGGCCTGGAACCAGCTCCGAACCTCACACGTCAAAACAAAACCCCGCCAAAATGACGGGGTTTGCCAGTGGTCCGAGAAGGCCCGGATTATCCGGGCCTTCTTTTGCTGATCTCCGCCAGCGATTACATGATGCGACGCCGCTGTCTCAGGCCGATCAGGGCGAGCAGTGCCGCGAACATCACGCCCCAGGGGCCGATGCCGCCGCCGGAACCGCCGCCGCCGCCATTGCCGCCGCCGCCGCCGCCGTTGCCGCCGCCATCAGGCACTTTCACCGGCTCATCCGAGGCCAGTTTTGCCCCGATCGAGACCGCATAGTTGCCCATGGCCGCCGTGGCATCGGCGTGTTCCACCGTGACCACGTGACCCGCGGCATCCAGCGAAGAGGCCGGAACCGTGGCCACAGCCCCCGAAGCCGCATTGGCGCTGGTCGACAGGTCGACCATCAGCAGCTCGGTTCCACCGGTCGCGTCGTAGACCCGCACCACAGGTTGCATGTCCAGCGCCAGCGAAGTCACGCGGGCGATCAGATCATTGGCGGTGGAGGTCGGCGTGAAGAAGAAGCAGTCCACGTCGCCGGCCGCGTCGATCCGCCCGGCGGTATCGACGTTGTTGTCGGTGATTGCGGTACAGGCTCCGGGCACCGACGGATCATTGCTGTGATCGTCGGGTGCGACACCCGTCACCGCCGCGTTGGTCACCGCAACGCGGGTGAACATCTCGGTGATGTTGGTGGGTGTCGGGGTCACGCCATTGCCGTTTTCATCCACCGAGATCGCAGTCGCGGTGAAGGTGGTCTGCGCATTGCCTGACGTGTTCTCGGCGGTGACCACCGCGGTATAGGTGCCGTCCATGTCGTAGGGCACATCCGCGGTGTAGGTGCCGTCGTCGGCCAGCCGGTCGGAGTTCTTGCCGTCGTCGAGCAAGGGCAGATTGACCGTCGAACTGTCCGGCTTGGTCACCGTCGCCGTCACGTCGAGACCGGTGATTGCCGGGCCGTCGGTGACGGTGGCTTCGATCGCGAAGCTCTGGGGATAGTTCACGTTGTTGAACTCGACGGCGATGTCATAGCTCTCGAAGTCCGAGGGTGTCCCCGATACCAGAACCGAAACATCGATGTCGCTCGAGGTGTTGTTCACCACCTCGACCCCGTATTGCCCTGCGCCCAGGGTCGTAACGTCGACCTCGGCGTCACAGGAGACCTCGGCCCCAGCGTTGCAGGTAAAGGCCGCGCCGGTGTCCGCGCCGGTGCCGTCGAGCAGCCGCAGCGAGACATCGGTCACCGCCCCCGCGAAGGAGACGTTGATCGCCGCTGTCGCCAGCGAGCTGTCAAGCGTGACATTGCGCACGTCGGTGGTGCTGGCGGTGGCCGCCGCAGTGGTCGATTGCACAACCACACTCGACGAGAAGGCGGCATTGGCAGCGACAAAGGCCTGCTGGATCTGCGCCAGCGTGGTGGGCGAGAAGAAGTACTGCCCGCCGGTGCCATTGGCCAGGCTCTGCAACAGGCCGGCGTTCACGCCCGAGCCGAAGCCGAAGGTCACCAGAGGCACCTTGGCGGCGGTATAGGCGTTGATCACGGTCGTCTGATTGACCGAACTCTGACCATCGGTCAGCAGATAGACCACCGAGGGACGGGTGCCGCCCTGGAAGCCCTGCACCTGTGCCAGCGCGGTCAAGGCCGCGTCCTCGATATCGGTGCCCCCGCCAGCGCTGAAGGCGGCGATGGCCGTCTGGGCGCCGCTGCGCACGCCGGTATCCGGATCAGGAATATCGGTGATCGCAAAGACCTGGGTGGCGCTGCTGGTGAACCGGCCGACGCCGACGGCGTTTTCGCCCGGGGTCAGTTGGCCGACCAGAAGGCTGGCCGCGGTCTTGGCATTGGAAATCGGCGTGCCTGACATCGACCCCGAGGTGTCGATCATCAGTTCCGCCACCTGATTGCCGGCCCAGATGATGTCAAGCTCGCTGCGGGCGGTGCTTTCGTCATCGTTGACGATCAGGTTCGGCGCGGTGGGTGCCACCAGGTTGGTGTATTGCGTCCGCGTCGGCAGGAAGCTGTGCCGCGGGTCAGTCGCCGGATCACGCGTGAGCGTGGCCCATCCGTTTTCGCCGAACACCCTGGCCTGACCGTTCTTGTCGTCGCCATCGGCCTGTGTGGCATAGGGTTCGACGCCGAGGGTCGAAACCTCGAGCCAGTCCTGGCTGCCGCTGACCGCGGTCCATTGGCCGTTCATGATGGACGGCGACGAGGCGGTATCGGTCGAGCGCGGGAAGAAGATCACGCAGTTGGTTTCCGGCGTCTGGCCGCAGTTGGCGACATATTCGTCATAGATGCCGTAGGTGTAATGTCCCCATTCATGCGCCAGGGTGAACCCTGCGCCTTTGGGGGTGTCCATCAGCGTCGGCGCGCCTTCCCAGTTGGTGCAGAAATAGATCCGGGCGCCCGCCACGCCAAAGCCGCTCGGATTGGCCCGCGGCCCGGGGGCCGTAGTGGTCGGATCGCTGTCGGTGCAGTTTTCCTTCCATTGCACGTCGGTGTTGTTGGCCTGATCGCCATCGCGGAAGATCGTGACCTTGCCGATCTTGTGTTTGCCGTTGGTCATCTGGAAGACGGCGTCGGCGAATTCTTCGATTTTCTTCTCGAATTTGTTCTGGTCGTCGTCATCCGTGGCCGGTGTCGGTTCTTCCGGATACTCGTCGTCGCCCTGCGGGTTTTCCTCGAGCGAGATGCTGAGATCGAAGACCGCGGTGGTGCTGGTGGCCCTTGGCAGCGGTCGGCTGCTCAGTTCCCCGGCACTGTAGGTCGTGCGCGCGCCATTCTCGATGGTTGTCACCGTCGACAACCAACTTGAGGCGGCATAGGCCGGCTGGGCCGCCAAACAGGCCACCCCGGCGGTCGCCAATAATTTGGCTATAGTGTGTCGTACATGCTTCATCAGACGAACTCCCCCTGGATCAATGGTTTTTCGAACAAACATCCATCGGGCGCATGAGTGCCGCTAAGCGGTCACCTGCCCGAAAGAATACCAAAATACGCGTGGCCGTCCGGCAGGTCCGCTATGAATCGGGACCGGCCCGGGTTGGTTTCGACGAACCCCCGGAACGCACTGTCGGTACGGGTTACAATGTGACTTCCGCCAAGTGCCTCAGCCAAATTCTTTTCAATGTCCCCGCCACAGCCGTCCGCGGAAAGCGCGAGATCGGCACGACCGGGGTTGTTTGGCGCCAGAATGGACCAGATGTAGTTTCCGCTGGGCGGCGCACTCACTGGCGCCGCGCCGCGCCAGGCCTCGATCAACCCGCTCAGCGCCGGCGTGGCGGCAATGCGGAAGACAAAGCGGGTTTTGCCGCCGGGTTCGAGATAGGCGATCTCGACGGTAAATGTCGGAGGCGAAGGGATCGTGCCATCGTTGGGCACCATGGCGTGACGCGGCTGCGTGCGGGAAATATCCGCCAGGGCGCTTTGATATGCCTCTACCCCAAGGTCGACAAGTTGGGACCGGCCGAGCAAATTGTTTCCGTCGTTCCAGAGCGCACGGCTCAATGTGCCGTCCGGGCTGATCCTGAATCCTTCGCGAAGATAAGAGCCGGCATCAAGCTGCCCGATGACCACGTCGATGCTGCGGGTGTCGCGAGTCTCGCATGCGGCCAGCGCTGCACCCGGAATGACCAGGCTGAAAATTAAAAAGAATAGCGGCAGTATATTCCGCACGACCGGACTCCCGGTTAAACGATAAAATCTATGAGAAGAGGATAAACGCCGTATTGTCCCTGCGTCAACTCTTGCTGTAACGCTTTGTTAACGTGAAGTTTATTATGGCGATGATCGGCATTTCGACTCAGTTGGAACAAGCGGAGCGCGATTGCGGGTGCAGATTTGGCAATCCACGGACATTGTTGCGATACTTGACGGAGTGTCCAAAGATTGCATCCATAGAGTGTCCGTACCCGGGCGCTGGCCTCACCAAGGCGCGCGCGGACTGCGGTCGCAGTGAAAAAGGATGCCGGTTATGCCGGTCGCGCAAATTATTGTCACACTTACCAAGTAATTCGGTGACTTGAATTTTATCAACCCGGAGCCTTGCGAATTCATGCGGATTTGTTTTTCCAAGCGACGTCACCGCCTTTTCCCGGCGCAGCGGGCAATCTATATCCTGACGTGTCTTTTCCTTGTCATCGCCGGGGCGGCGCAGGCGCATTTCAGCCTCGGCACCAAGATCCGCCATATGTTTCTGAGCGAGGCGGAGGGCCTGACCGAGGTTCTTGTCTTTTCGCCGATCCCGCTGGTCTTTGCCGATGTGCTGAGCGGCGAAAAGGACACCGAGGGGTTTCTTGCCACCGTCGGCCCCGCCGATGCGCCCGGCGTCATTCTTTTGCCCGAGGCCGCCAATGCCGCGCCAGAGGCTTTTGCCGCGCGACTGGCACAAAGCCTGCGCTGGCGGGTCGGCCCACGCGAGATCACGCCCGAGATCGAGGCGTTCCGTATCCTGCCGGGGCCGCCGCCCGAGGGGCTGGCCTCGGTCGAGGCGGCGGCCGCGCTGCTGGCCACGCCGTCGCCCGAAGGGCCGGTGAGCATCGGTTCGGGTTATGTCGCCATGCGGCTGCGGCTGGACGCGCAGGCCCTGCTGCTGCCCCTGACGGTAGAGGCCGGGCTGCCGGCGCTGACCCTGGCCGAAGGTGTCAGGATCGACAATCATGTGGTCGATGCCCGCAGCGACACGCCGCGCAGCTTCACCCGCCCAGGCCAGCTCGAACGGCCGCTGACGCTGCCCGAGGGCTGGATCGGCTGGGCGGCGGAATATGTCTATCAGGGCATCGTTCATATCCTCGAAGGGATCGATCATGTCTTCCTGGTGGTGGCCATGTCGCTTGCCGCGACGACCGCGCTGAGCCTGCTGCGCAACATCACCGCCTTCACCCTGGGCCATGCGGTCACGCTGGCCGCCGGGTTCCTTGGGTATGCCCCGAGGAGCGCGTGGTTCATCCCCGCCGTCGAGGCGGCGATTGCCGCGACGATCATCATGGCGGCGATCACCAGCTACCTGCGGATGCGCGCCTCTGCCACGATTTACGTGCTGATCGGCCTGCTGCACGGCTTCGGGTTTTCCTTTGTTCTCGCCCGGTTGCTGGGGCCCGGCTCGCCCGATCTGGTGCCGGCTCTGGCGGCATTCACGGTCGGGATCGAGATCGGCCAGCTGGCTATCGTGGCGATGGTGCTGGCGTTGTTCTGGGGGCTGCGCCAGGCCACCGCACCGGGGGCCGAACTGGCCCGCAAGAGCGTTCTGGTGATCCTTGGTCTGGTGGCAACCTACATGGTGGTCGAGCGGATTCCGGCGCTCCTGGGCGCCTGAGTCGTCACCGCCACAGCAGGACAAGCCCCGCCGCCGCGCAAAGAAAGACGCCGAAGGGCAGGGGCGTGTCGCGGTTGGCGCGGCCGAAGACCCCCAGCGCCGCCGCCGCCAGCCCGGCCAGCGAGGCCAGCAGGCCCACCCAAGGCAACGCCAGCACGCCCAGCCCGGCGCCGATGCCGGCGGCCAGTTTCACGTCGCCCAGCCCCAGGCCCTCACGGCCCCGGAGGCCCTGATAACCCCAGCGCAACGCCAACAGCGTCACGGCGCCGATTGCCCCGCCGACAAGCGCATTGCCCGGGCCCCGGCCGTCCAGCCACGCCAGCCCCAGCCCGAGGGCAAACAACAGCCCGGTCATCACATCCGGCAGCCGCAGGCAGATCAGGTCGGTCACTCCCAGCGCCAGCAACAGCCAGAGGTATCCGAGGGTCAGCGCCAGCCCCGGCCAAGTCTCTGTCACCACGATGGCCGCCAGCGCCGCGGCGATCGCCAGAACCTCTGCCGCCAGCAAGCGCCAGGGCAGGGCGGTGCCGCAGTACCGGCAACGCCGCCTGCGCAAGAGGAAGGACACCACGGGGATCAGGTCACGCGCCGCCAATCGCCTGCCGCAACCGGTGCAGGCCGAGGGCGCCGAGAGCGAGCGCCCGTCACAGCTGCGCTCGGCCCAGACTGCCAGGAACGAGCCCACCGGCCCGGCCAGCAACACGGCAAGCCAGAGCCAGAGATCATCCATCGGCGGTGACCGCCGCCGGCAGCGCCGCCGCTTCGCGCTCGGCATGGATCAGCGACAGCATCAGGCAGACCAGCCCGACACCGAGCCGCGGCCAGAACGGCCCCTCGCGCGCGGCCAGCGCTCCGCCCAGGGTGCCCAGCGTATGCGACACGAAGCTGACCCGCCCGCCAATCGCCGCATCGGCGCCCGGCACCGCGCCATTGAAGAATTCCTGCCCCAGCTTGGCCGCGACGCAGGCCAGGATCAGCCCGCCGAACCAGCGTGGCCCGGTCCGCAGCATCACCAGCCCGCCAAAGGTCATCACGCCATGGGTGATGCCGGAAAATCCGACATAGGTGACCCCGGCTGGCATCAGCGCCAGCCAGCCCAGGCTGATCGCCGCGCCGGAGAGCAGGATCGCGCGCGCCAGCATCCGGGGTGTCAGGATCGACCACAGGCTGACCAGGATCAGCCCCAGCCCGAGGATGTTGAGATGGGTGTGCACACGACTGAGATTGACCAGATGCGCGGTCACCAGCCGCCAGAGCTCGCCCCGCAGCACGGCGTCATTCTCCAGCAGGAAAAGCCGCCGCAGCGCCGCACCCCCCAGATCGGTCACCAGCATGACAAGCGCGATTGCAACCGCGATGCCGACCAGCCGCAACAACATTGAGCGCTGCTCAATCATCGGATAGGCTCGATGCATGTTCTCCTCGCGGCATTGATAATTCCATGATTGAAAACAACCACATTCCCTCGAAAACGCAAGGCCGGGACGCGGGCTTCTCGCTGTTGGAGCTTATGGTCGTCGTGGTCATCATGTCGATCCTCGCCCTGGTCATCGTGCCCCGGGTGATCGACCGGCCCGATCAGGCGCGCGCGGCGCGGGTGCAGACCGATCTTTCGGTGCTCAAGAGCGCGGTCGAGCTCTACCGGCTCGACAATTTCCGCTATCCCACCACCGAACAGGGGCTTGCCGCGCTTGTCGAACGGCCAAGCCAGCCGCCGGTGCCCGAGAATTATGCCAGCAAGGGCTATATCGACCGGGTGCCGCGCGATCCCTGGGGGCGCGCGTACCAATATCTTCAGCCCGGTATCCATGACAGTTTCGACATCTTTTCGCTTGGCGCCGATGGGCGCGAAGGCGGCAGCGGAAGTGACGCGGATTTGGGGACATGGCAGGTCGAATAACGCCTCAAAGCGGGTTTTCGCTGGTCGAACTGATGATCGTCGTCGCGGTCCTGTCGATCCTGAGCCTCGGCGCGGTGCTGGCCATCAACCTGCGCGATCCGCGCGGCAGCCGCGACGTGGCCTGGCTGGAACAGACCTTCGCGACCGCACGCCGCGAGGCAATTCTGACCCGGAGGGAGGCGCGCTTTGCGATCAGCCCGACCGGAGTGACGCGGATGGCGCCGGGAGAGGACGGATGGCAGCCCGAGGGGGCCGAGTCCGCGCTTGACGGTCTGGTTACCGCCACCGCCGGCTATGGCGCGCTGCGGGATGATCTGGGCCGTGTAATCATTGCGCTGCTGCCCGACGGCCGCACCAGTGCCTTCGACCTGCGGCTCGAAGCCGGACGACAGGTCTGGACCTGCGCCGCCGATGGCTGGGGGGCGCTGGCATGCGACGGCGAGAGCTGAGACAGGCAGACGCGAAACGGGCGCGCGAGCGCGGCTTGACGCTGATCGAGGTGACGGTGGCGGTGCTGGTGCTGTCGATCGGCACCGTGGCGGCGCTGCGGGCCTTCGATGCCGCCCGGCTTCAGATCGGCGGCGCGCCGGAGCGGCTCTTTGCGCAGCAGGTGGCGCTCAATCGTGCGGCGGAGTTCCGGGCGCTGGGCGCCGAGGCCGCGCGCGGCCTGCCCGAGACCGTCACCTATGCCGGCCGCGACTGGCAACTCGCGGTGACCGAGACCGAAACCCTCGGCGGCTACACCGAGCTCAGGATCCAGGCGGTGGGGCCCGGGGGCGAAGGTGCGCTGGTGGTGGGCTTTGTTGGCGAAGAGGAGGCGGCAGGATGACATCCGAACGCGGGCTGACCCTGCTGGAACTCACCGCCGCGCTGGCGATCTTTTCGCTGATCGCGGTGATGGGGTTGCAGGCGTTGAGCGCGACGGTGCTGTTGCAGGACCGTCTTGGCGCCCGCCATTCAGCAACCTGGGAGCTGGGCGAAGCGCTGACCCGCCTGCGCGCGGATTTCGACGCGCTTGCGCCCTTTGCCTTTGTACCGCCGGACGGGCAGGACGACCGCCAGCCGGCTTTTGTCGCCGATGCCGCCAACGGCCGCTTCAGCCTCTCGCTTGCCGGTGTCGGGCGGCTGCCCGGCACGCAGGAGACCGGGCTGGGCCGGGCCGAATGGCGGCTTGACGCGGCCAGCGGCACCCTGCGCCGCCGTTACTGGCGCGACCTGGCGCCGTTCAATGCCAGCGTCGCCGGGCCAGACCAGGTGATCCTGCGCGACGTCAGCGCGCTTCAGGTCCGGGCGCTGACCGAGACCGGCTGGGTCAGCGATTTCGGGCTGGAGGAGGCCGCCTCGCGCACCCGGTTGCCCCGGGCGGTGGAAGTCACGCTGAGAACCGGCGATCACGGCGATCTCCGGATCGTGGCGGCGCGATGATCCGGTGGCGGGATAGCGGCCGTGATCGGGGCGTGGTGCTGCTCAACGCGCTGCTTCTGGTGGTGGCGATGACCGCTGCGGCCAATACCGTGCTGTCGCTCGCGGTGGGCGATACCACGCGCCTGGCCGCCATCCACGGTGGCGATCAGATGGCGCTCTATCTCGATGCGGGCACGCCGCTGGTGGCCCAGGTGCTGACGGCCGATTGGGAAGCCGGCGCCGAGATCGACCATGACGGCGAGATCTGGGCCACCGAGGGCTATTCGGTGCCGATCGACCGGGGTGTGCTCGCCGGTCGCATCTCGGACCTGCAAGGCCGGTTCAACCTCAACTGGCTGGCCAGTGACAACGCCGGCCCGGCGCAGGCGGCCTTCGAGCGGCTGATCCGCGTGCTCGGGCTGGATATCCGGCTCGGTCGCGCGGTGACCGAGCATCTGCGCCCCGGCGGCCCGGCCAATCCGGCGCCCTATTACAACCGCGCCCTGCCGGTGACCGCGCCCGGCGGCACAATCGCCGCCATTGCCGAACTGCGCCGGGTGCCGGGGATGACCGAGGCGGCCTTTGACACGCTTGCGCCGCATGTGGCGGCCTTGCCGTTGGGCACCGGGCTCAACGTCAATACCGCCAGCGCGCCGGTGCTGGCCGCTGTGTTGCCGGGCGCCGCGCTGCGCGATGCCGAGAAGCTCTTAAGCGAGCGGGCGGCCGCGCCCTTTGTCTCTGCCGGCGATTTCGCCAGCCGCGCCGGCACGATCCTGCGCCGCGAGGTCGCCGCCGGTCCGGCCCCGCGGGATTTTCGCGTCGTGAGCGAATATTTCGCCGCCGCACTCGATGTCGCACTGGACGATCAGCGCCAAAGCAGGATGATCTGGCTGCATCGCAGTCTCAGCAGCGGCACGGTAACGGAAACCTATAGAATGACATTGCCATGACGGGCCGCAAGACGAGGACCATGCCGGATATCTGGCGGATGGACAGCGGCGATGCGCCGCCCCCAAGCGGCGCCTTCATCGCCGTGGTGCCGGGCGAGGCGGCGCCGCTCTTTCCGCTCGATCTGCCGGCGCGCCTGCGCGACGGCATCCGCAACCAGGTCGCCCGCCAGCAAGTGGAAAACCTGCTTCAGGACAGTCTCGACGCGGTCGAGCTTCGGGTGAACCGACCCGGCCGCGACGGCGCGGCGGCGGCGCTTGTGGTCACGGCAGAGCGCGCGCGCGACTGGCGTGACCGGCTGAGCGAGCAGGGGCGGCGGGTCGCCGCACTCTTGCCCGACTATCTGGTCCTGCCGGTGGTGGCCGAGGGCTGGGCGCTGCGCTGTTTGCCCGAGAGCGACCGGGTGCTGGCGCGGCTCGGCCCGGCCGATGGCTTTGCCGCCGGCCTGCCGGTGGCGCTGGCGCAGCTCCGCGCGGTCCTGGCGCGGTCCGGGGCGCCGCAGCATGTCTACCTTTGTGACAGCCCGGTGCCCGAGACCCTGCGCAGCGTCCTCGAAGCGACCTCGGCCGAGATCCACGCCGGCTGGCCGGACGAAGCCGCGCTGCTGGGCCATGGCGAGGCCGATTTCAACCTGTTCCGCGATCCTGCTGCCGACCGGATGGCGGTGCGGCGGCAGGTGCGGCGCTGGCGCGGGCCGATGGCGGCGATGGCAGCCGGGCTGGCGGCGCTGGCGGCGGCGCTCTGGATCGACGGCGCGCGGATCGAGGCCGCGGCCCAGCGCCAGCGCGACGCCGCCACCGAGGTGGCGCGCGCGGCGTTCCTGCCCAGCGGGCCGATCCTCAATTTGCGGCTTCAGGTGGGCCGTGTCGTGGCCGAAAGGCAGGCGGCCGAGGCCACCCCGGCGCAGGGGGTGGGCTCGATGGATGTGCTGCACGCCGCGGCGCAGGTGCTGGCGCAGAGCCCGGTCACCCTGCGCCGCGTCACGCGCACCGCCGGCACACCGCTGCGGGTCGAGCTCGAGGTTGGCGACTTTGCCGCGCTCGAGCGGGTGGTCGCGCGGCTGAACGGGGGCGCAACCCGGGCGCGCGTGGTCAATTCCTCGGCTGAGGCCGATGCGCGGGTAGCGGCGCTGTTGGAAATCGTGGCGGCGCCGGGTGCGGCGGAAAGGGGGCTGCGATGATCCCGGTCTCGGACAGCCTTTCCGCGCTCAGCCGCCGCGAACGCGGGCTGGTCGGCCTGTTGGTGGCGGGCGCCCTGCCGCTGGCGGTGGTGTTTTTGGTGCTCCTGCCGCTGGTCGAGACCCGTCAGGCCGCGAGCCAGAGGCTGGCCGAGGCGCGCGAGTTGCACCTCTGGGTCAGCACCCAGGCGCGGCTGTATCCGCCAGTGGAGGATCCGGCCGGCGAGGCCGGTCCGCGGCCCGCTGCGGGCATGTCGGGGCTGGAACAGAGCCTTGTTGACGCCGGTCTGCGCGCGGCGGTCTCGTCGCTGTCGAACCAGGGCGCGGACCGGGTGGCATTGCGTTTCGACCGCGTGGCCTTTGGCCGGTTCATGCCGTGGTTTGCGGGGCTGGCGGACACCGCGGGCTACACCCCCGAGAGCTTTTCGATCGAGAGCCTCGGCGCGCCGGGCTATGTCGCGGTGGCGCTGGTTCTGGAGCCGGGGGCATGAGGGTGATGCTGGGCATTTTCGGCCTGCTGGTCGGGCTGCTGTCGGCGGTGGCGCTGTTTGGCGCGGTCGGCCATCTGCGCCAGGCCGCGCCGGAGAGCCTCCCGCCCTGGACGGCCGGGCTGGACGACGCCGCGGGGCTGGTCAGCGGCCGTGCCGAGGTGGCGGCCGGAACGCCATGGCCCGAGGATATCGCGCTCACCTGGGCCTGGGCCGGCCTCGAGGCGGGCGCGCCGCGCTGGCGGGTGACGGCCGGCACGACCGGCGCGCAGGCTTCGGCACATCTGCTGCTGCCCGCCCCGTTCAGTCATGCCCGGCTGCAAGGCGGCAGCGGCAGTCTCGACCTGGCGGCGCTGCCGGCTCTGGGTGCCCGCGGCGAGGTGCGGCTGGACCGGCTCGAGGCCAGCGTCGTCACCGCCGCCCGGCGGTTGGAGCGGCTGACCGGGGCGGGGCGCATCCTCGGCGCGTATTATGATGGCACGCTGCTCGGCAACGGCAGTTTCAACATCGCCACCGACGCCGGCGGCGCCTGGCGGCTCAGGTTCGAGCTGGCGGGGCCCGCGGTCGCGCTCGAGGGCCGGTTGTCGGGCCTGATCGGCGGTGCCGAGGCCACGCTGGATGCGCGGATCACCCCGCGCGAGGCGATGCCGGAGGCCTGGCGGCAATCGCTCGACCTACTGGCCGACCGGCTCGAGGCCGGCGGCTGGCAAGTGCGGACACGTCTGCCGCTGCGCTGAGGCGCTTAGCCCAGCGCGGCGAGTTCACTGGTGATCAGCGCCCGGCGCCGGGCCATCGCCTTGCCGATGTCGAGCCCGGGATATTCCGCCAGCAGCTCATCGAGCGCCGAGGCCGCCGCTTGCAGGCGCTGGCGGGTGGCGGCGCCCCGGTCGCCGGCGGCAATCGCGCTCCGGGCGATCTCGTGGTCGGCCGAGGCCGCCACCGCCAGCGCCATGCCGCGCACCGGCCCGGTCTGCGACGCGGCCAGGCTGCGCGCCGCGCGCGAGGCGGCTTCGTAGTCGCCGCCACGCAGCTGGGCGTGACTCAATTCCAGCATCAGCCGGGCCTCGACCGCGCCGGCGGGGTAGTTTTTCAACAGTTTCTGATAGCTGCGGGCGGCCGCATCATAACGCCCGGTTTCCAGGGCATCGCGCGCGGCGAAATATTGCTGCTGAAAGCCGCCACCGGACGGGGCGGCGAGATCCGTACAGCCCGAAAAGCCCAGCAGGGCCAGTCCGACCACGGCCGGAACGCGGAGTCGTGCCATGCTCATACCCATTGAATTGATTTGAAATTCTGCCTCTTTTTTTCTAAACTATATCAAAAGTTCGCGTTGGTTCAATCTGCTGGAAATTGTCTTTCATTCACAGGGGACCGGGCGCAACACTATAATATACTCGCCAATGAGGCTGGCGGCACCCATGGAGGAGCGAAGCGCAACTCGTGTTTCGGGCAGATCACATTCTATCGCTTGTCGGATCCGCCGTGTTGGGGCTGGGCGGGGGCGCCTTGGCGCTGATCCTGACCGCGAGCCCGGAAATCCCGCTGAGCCGTGTCGCCTTTGATCCGACTGCCCGCGCCGAGGCCGCCGAGAGCCGCGCCGAGTGGCTCTGGCCGGCGCTTTTCGGCGAGATCCCGCCGGAGCCGGTGGCCGCCACCGAAACCGCCGCGCCCGAGCCTTCACCGGATTTCAGCCTCAAGGGGCTGGTGGCGGGCGGCGAGGGGGGCTGGGCCATCGTTTCGGCCGACAGCGGCGATCACCTGGTCAGTGTCGGCTCGGTGCTGCCGGGCGGAGCCGAGGTGATCGAGATTCAGCCGGATGGCGTGCGCATCTCTCTGGATGACAAGGAATTTCTGATCGGGTTCGACGAAGAGGCCGAGGCGCCGATGGTTGCGGCAGAACTCGCGCCAGCGCCGGCGGTGCAAAGTGCCAGCCTGTCGCTCTCGGCGCTGCGCGACGACGGGTTCCAGCGATCGCTTGGGCTGGCCGGGGGCTCGAAGATCGTCGATCAGGGCAACGGCAATCTGGCGCAGCAGATTATGTGGGTGCGCAACGGGCGGCTCTATGACAAGGTCGGGTTGCGCAAGGGCGACATCATCCTGACGCTGAACGGCGTACCGGCGGGCGATATCGACGCGCTGCGCCAGGCCGCGCCGGAGCTGTTGCGGCAACGTGATTTCGAGCTTGAGCTTCTGCGGGCCGGGGCGCGCATGACATTGAAAGTGCAAATTGATGAAGACAGTTGAGCGTCTCTTTCTTGCCGGGTTGATCTGGCTCGCGGTGGCCACGACCGGCGCGGCGCAGGTCAAGCTCGACATGCGCCAGGCCAACCTGCGGGATTTCGTCTCGATCGTCGCCGACAGCACCGGGCGCAATTTCATCCTCGATCCGCGGGTGCAGGGCACGGTCACCGTGCTGGCCCCGCGCGAGGTGACGCCGGCGGCGCTCTACGAGATCTTTCTCAATGTGCTCGAACTCAACCGGCTGACCATTGTCGAGGGCACCGAGGCCGACCGCATCGTGCCGCTTGATGTCGCGCGCGAGCTGGCGCCGCCGCGGGTGGTGGGCAGCGGCGGCTATCAGACGCGGGTGATCCCGGTCAACAACGTGCCGGTGACCGACATCGTCGACGTGATCCGCCCGCTGGTCGCTGGCGAGGCGGTGCTGACGGCGGTGCCGGATGCCAACCTGCTGGTGCTCTCCGACCGGCTCGAGAGCTATCAGCGGATCTCGGCGCTGGTGGCCCGGCTCGACACCCCGCGGAGCGACGCGATCGAGACCATCCGACTGCAAAACGCCAATGCGGTGGAGCTGCTGGCGGTGGTGCAATCGCTCGATCTCGGGCCCGAAGGTAGCAATGTCTCGGCCGATTCCCGCGCCAATGCGCTGGTGGTCTCGGGCGACAAGGCCTATCGGCAGCGGGTGCGCCGGCTGGTCGGCCAGCTCGACACGCCGCAGCGCAGCTTTGCCACCGTCGTCGTGCGACTGAACTATGCCGATGCCAAGGAGCTGGAGCCGGTGATCCAGCGCTCTTTCGGCGCCGCGACGGGCGAAGACGGCAGCTCGGGCGGGGAGATCAATATCGTCGCCGAGCCGCAGCAGAATTCTCTGATCATCACCGGCCCGACCGAGCGCATCCAGACCGTGGCGCAATCCATCGCGGCGCTCGATCAGAAGCCCAGCCAGGTGTTGATCGAGGCGGTGGTCTTCGAGCTGTCGGTCGAGAATTTCTCGGATCTCTCGGTGCAGTTCGGCGCGCTGCTCAACGATGCGCTGGTCGGCGGGGTGGAGTTCTCGCTCGACGGTCGCCCGACGCTGACCGGGTTGGTCAGCTCAGTGCTTCAGGGCAATATCTCGGCGCCCGGCAGCGGCGGATTCCTGGGTGGCCGGCAGGTCAGGGGCGAGTCCGGCATCGGCGGCTTTCTTGCCGCGCTGGCCAGCCAGAGCTCGACCCGGCTGCTGTCGACCCCCTCGATCCTGACGCTGAACAACGAAGAGGCAAGGATCGTCGTGGCGCAGAACGTGCCCTTTGTCACCGGCAGCTATTCCACCGTCGGCGACAGCGCCATCCCGAATGATCCCTTTCAGACCATCCAGCGCGAGGATGTCGGCCTGACGCTCGAGGTGACGCCGCAGATCACCGCCGATCACAACGTGCGGCTCAAGATCAATCAGGAGGTCTCGAACCTGACCAATTCCGCCTCTGCCGCCGGCGGCGAGATCACCTCGAAACGGACACTGTCGACCAATGCCATCGTACGCGACGATCATGTGATCATCCTCGGCGGGCTGGTCGAGGACGGCTCGGGCGTCAACGATCAGCGGGTGCCGGGGCTGAGCCGGGCGCCGATCATCGGCAATCTTTTTCGCGGCCGCAATGTCGCGTCGGGGCAGCGGGTGCTGCTGATCATGCTGCGGCCCCGCATCCTAGACAGCGCCGAGGAGGCGACGCGTTACACCCGAAAGATCGCCCGCGAGGCCCGGCTTGTGACCGAGCGGATCGCGCCGCGCGACGATGGCCGTTATCCGACGATCCCCGAGGGCCGGCTGCCCTTCGACGGTGCCGATCTGAACCAGCCGTTCGAGGCCGGCGCCTCGGACAACATGGTGATCGAGCGGCTGATGCCGGCCCTGCCGAAAAGGCTCGAATTCAGCAGGTGAGGGCATGAGCACAAGGGCACAGCTTCCGTTCGCCTTCGCCCGCGACCATCAGGTTGTGCTGTCCGAAGGCGCCCTGGTGGCCGGGCCGGAAGCCACGCCCACCGGGCTGCGCGAGGCCCTGCGCCGCGCCTTTGATGCCCCGGTCGATTTCACCCAGCTCGACGCCGACGCTTTTCAGGACAGGCTGATGGCCGCCTATCAGGGCAATGGCCAGGACGGGCCCGAAGAGGTCGAGGCGCAGGACAGCGTGGTGCTGGACGACAGCTCGCTCGAGGCGCCGCCGACCGACCTGCTCGACACCGGAAGCGACGCACCGGTGATCCGGCTGGTCAACCATTTCCTGCGCCGCGCGGTCGAGGCCCAGGCCTCGGACCTGCATGTCGAGCCGCATGAAGGCGGGCTGCGCGCGCGCATCCGGGTCGATGGCACCTTGCAGACGATCTATGACCGCGCCGGCGCCCCGGCACGACGGGTGATCTCGCGGCTCAAGGTGATGGCCGGGCTCGACATCGCCGAGACCCGGCTGCCGCAGGACGGCCATATCGCGTTGCGCTATGGCGGGCGCTCGATCGATGTGCGGGTCTCGACCCTGCCGGGCAACTACGGCGAACGAGTGGTGATGCGGGTGCTCGACAAGACCGCCGGGCTGATGCCGCTGGCCGATCTCGGGCTGCGCCCGGCGCAGGTGGCCGAGCTCGAGGCGCTGAGCGCCGCGCCGCATGGCATCGTGCTGGCCGCCGGGCCGACCGGCGCGGGCAAGACCACCACGCTCTATTCCCTGCTCAAGCTCGCCAATCAGGCCGAGCGCAACATCCTCACCGTCGAGGACCCGATCGAATACGATCTGCCGGGCATCAACCAGAGCCAGATCCACGCCGAGATCGGGCTGACCTTTGCCGCCGGGCTGCGCGCCGCGCTGCGCCAGGACCCCGACATCATCCTGGTCGGCGAAATCCGCGATCAGGAGACCTCGAGCGTCGCCGCGCAGGCGGCGCTGACCGGCCATCTGGTGTTCTCGTCGGTGCACGCCAATTCCTCGGTCGCGGCGATCATCCGGCTGCGCGACCTCGGGCTCGAGGATTACCTGATCGCCGCCACCGTCCGCGCGATTATCGCGCAGCGGCTGTTGCGTCAGCTCTGCCCCGCCTGCCGCCGCGCGGCACCGCCCGATGCGGTGGCCCGCGCGGCTTTTGACGCGGTGGAGATGAGCCCCCCGGCCGAGGTCTTCCACGCCGAGGGCTGCCCGGAGTGCAATGGCAGCGGCTATGCCGGTCGGGCCGGGATATACGAGATCGCCACGGTGACAGACGCGCTGCGCGCCGCGATTGACGAGGGCGCGCCGGAACAGCGGCTCAAGGCGCTGGCGCTCACGCCGCAACAGACACTTCTGGGCGAGGCGCTGCGCCTGGTCAGCGCCGGCACCACCGATTTCCGCGAGGTGGCGCGGGTCGTGGGCACCAGCCCGTGACCGCCTTTCGCTACACCGCCTATACCGCTTCGGGCCAGCGCCGCCGCGGTACATTGGTGGCCGAGACCCGGACCCAGGCCAATGACCAGCTGCGCGCCAAGGGGTTGTTTCCGGCCGAGATCGAAGCCCGCGCCGCCGGGCGCCGCATCGCCTTTCTGCGACCGCGCACCGTGCTCAGCGCCGATGAACGCGCGGTTTTCACCCGTCAGCTCGAGGTGCTGCTCTCGGCCGATATCGCGGTCGACATGGCGCTCGAGACGGTGAGCAGCTCGGGCGGATCGCAGCGCATAGAAGCGGTGGCCAATGCCGCTCGCGCCGCACTTCAGGAAGGCGAGAGCCTGAGCCGGGCGCTGGGTGACAGCGATGCCGGGTTTCCGCCGTATTTTTTGGCCGCCATTGCCGCCGGCGAGACATCGGGCGAGCTGGCACGGGTGGTCAACGAGCTGGCCCACCACCTGGAAACCGCCGGACAGGACCAGTCGCGCCTGGCCACGGCGCTGATCTATCCGGCCTTCGTTGCCGCCGTCTCGCTGGTGGTCTGCGCCATCCTCGTCACCAGCGTCGCGCCGCAGCTGGTCACGATGTTCGAGGCGACCGGCCAGCCGCTGCCGGGGATCACCCTGCGTCTGCTGGCGGTTTCGGACTGGCTGCAAGCCAACTGGCTGGCCTGCCTGGTTGCGGTAATCGTGGCCGGGACCGCCGCGCGGCTGGCGCTGCGCGTGCCGCGCCTGCGCGACCGTTGGGACGGGTTCCGCCTGTCATTGCCGATTGCCGGCCGGCTGATCCGCAACGCCGCCGCACTGCAATATCTCCAGACCCTGGCGCTGGTGATCTCGAGCCGGCAGACCGCGCTCGATGCGGTGCGCAGCGCCGAGCGTGTCCTGACCATCCGCCGGTTTCAGCGCGAGGCCGCCGAGGTCTCGGTGGCGCTGCAACGGGGCGAAAGCCTCAGCCGTGCCCTGGCGCAGCTGACGGTGATTCCGCCGGTCTGCTGCCAGCTGATCGGCGCCGGCGAGCAAAGCGCGCGGGTGGCGCCCATGGCCGACCGCGCCGCGCGGCTGGTGGCAAGCTGGCTGGAGAACGACCGCAAGCGCATCGCCGCGCTGATGGACCCGCTGCTGATGATGATCGTCGGCAGCTTTGTTCTGGTCGTGGTGCTGGCGATTCTGTTGCCGATCTTCGATCTGCAAGCGATGGTGGCGGCGCCGGGCTGACATCGGCGCGCCTCGGGGATGCGCGGCGGAGCCGGTGACACCGCTGTCGAGCCGTATCTGGGCGATCACCAGTTCGAAATGCGTGTGATCGCCTTGCGTTGCATCGCTGAGCACCTCGGAGAGCGGCAGGGTGAACAATTCGGCGGTGACGGCTTCTATCCTGGGCATATATTATCCTCCTGCCTTCGTTTGGTCTCGCCAAATTATCTACATATACGTCAATATTGTAAGATATTGCGCGCGTTTCCGATATTTGGTAAGTCCATTGTCGCAGCTTGTTCTGCCTGGATTCACATGGGATAAATCCGCATGAGCGACATTCAGCCAGCCTCTTCCGAATCTCAGGTCGCGCCGCGCGAAAGCGCGGTAGAGCGGGTGGTCGCCGCCATCGAGGCGCAGATCATCTCGGGTGAGTTGAGAGACGGGGAATCGCTTCCGGCCGAGCGCAGCATTGTCGAGGCCATGGGCGTCAGCCGCCCGGTGGCACGCGAGGCGATCAAGATCCTCGGCAGCAAGGGCCTGCTGGACATTCAGCCGCGTCACCGGCCGATCGTGCGCAAACCCGATGCCCATACGGTGATGGATGTGCTGGGCGGGCTGGTTGGCCATCTGACCGGTCAGGCGGGCGGGGTGCGCCAGATTTTCGATGTCCGCATCTTTGTCGAGGCCGGGCTGGTGCGCCAGGCCGCGACCCGGGCCGACAAGGCCGATATCGCCAGGCTGCGCCAGGCGCTGGAGGCCAATCACACCAGCATCGATGACTCGCTGGCCTTTTACGAGACCGACACCGCCTTTCATGGTGTGCTCTATTCGATCCCAGGAAACCCGATCTTTCCGGCGATCCACAACGCCTTTCGCGACTGGCTTGATTTGCGCTGGCGTCAGATGCCACGGCTGCCGGAGCGCAACCAGCAGAACTACGAGGCGCATGCGCGGATCCTGGAGGCGATCCTCGACCGCGATCCCGACCGCGCCGAAGCGGCGCTGCGCGATCACCTCGAATCGGCGTGGAAACAGGTCCGCGATACTTTCGACGATCTCTAGGTCTCGGGCGCTCCGGTAATTTGGCTGTGCGGTGGCGTCCTTGGGCGGACGGCCTGCGCTCCCCTTTGCTGTTTTAAGTTCTCAGAATTTTGGTAATACCATGCGTGGCAGATAGGTGGCATTTCGCGCAAAAATCGTGAGGAGTTGACATGCATCCTCATTTTTGGTCATACCATAAATCAAGATTGGCCGCCGGTGAATGGCGGGCGCGAACCAGAGGAGACTTTCCGGATGACCGACACCCAGATCCATGCCGCCTTTTACCGGGGCGACCGGCGCTTTGACGTCGCCCAGAAGCCTGCCCCGGCGCCTGGGCCGGGCCAGGTTGCCCTGCGCATCGCCTTTTGCGGCATCTGCGGCACTGACATGCATGTCTTTCACGGCAACATGGACGCCCGCGTCGGATTTGAACGCATCATCGGCCATGAGATGTCGGGCACGGTCGAGGCGCTTGGCGCGGGTGTCGAAGGCTTCACGAAGGGGCAAAAGGTCGTCGTGCGGCCGTTGGATCATTGCGGCGACTGCCCGGCCTGTGACGCCGGCCACACCCATATCTGCCACAATCTGAAATTTCTCGGCCTCGACACCGATGGCGCGATGCAGGAGGTCTGGAACGTGCCGGCCCATACCCTGCATGCCCTTCCCGATGACATGCGGCTCGACCATGCGGCGCTGATCGAGCCGGTGGCGGTGGCCTGTCATGATGTCCGCATGGCCGATCTGACGGCGGGCGAGGACGTGGTTGTCATCGGCGGTGGCCCGATCGGCGTACTGGTGGCGATGGTCGCGCGCGAGGCGGGCGGCAAGGTAGTAATCTCCGAGGTCAATGAAAACCGTCTGGCGATTGCCGCCGACATGGGCTTTGACGTGGTGAACCCGGCCAAATCCGACCTGGTTGCCGAAATCGGCAATCGCACCGGCGGCAAGGGTGCCGACGTGGTGTTTGAAGTGTCGGGCAGCCAGCCCGGCGTCGATGCGATGACCGATGTGGCCGCCACCCGCGGGCGCATCTGCATGGTGGCGATCCACGCCAAGAAACCGCAGGTCGACATGTTCCGCTTTTTCTGGCGCGAGTTGCAGCTGATCGGTGCGCGGGTCTACGAGGCGGCGGATTACGACAAGGCGATCGCGCTGGTGGCCTCGGGCGCGATTGCTGCCGACAAGGTGATCACCGATGTCAGCCCTTTGGCCGAGATCCAGCGGGCCTTCGAACAGCTCGATGCCTCGCCGACCGCGCTGAAGAGCCTGATCAAGGTGGGGGCCTGAGCCATGGATGTTCTGAAATCCTTTGACCTGTCCGGCAAGACTGCGCTGGTGACCGGCTGCAAACGCGGCATCGGCCGCGGCATGGCCGAGGCGCTGGCGCAGGCCGGGGCGGATATCGTCGGTGTTTCGGCCTCGCTCGAGGTTTCCGGCTCCGAGGTGGAGCAGGCGGTCACGGCGCTGGGCCGCCGCTTCACCGGCTACCAATGCGATTTTTCCGACCGCGCGGCGGTGACGGCCTTCGCCGCGCAGCTGGATAGCGATGGCGTGGCACCGGACATCCTCGTGAACAATGCCGGCACCATCAAGCGCAAGCCGGCCGCCGAACACCCCGACGCCTGGTGGGATGAGGTGATCGAGGTCAACCTCTCGGCGCAGTTCATCCTGTCGCGCGAGATCGGCCGGGGCATGGTGGCGCGCGGGTCCGGCAAGATCATCTTCACCGCCTCGCTGTTGACCTTTCAGGGCGGTATCACCGTGCCGGGCTATGCGGCGTCCAAGGGCGGGGTCGGCCAGCTCACCAAGGCCTTGGCCAATGAGTGGGCGGGCAGGGGTGTCAACGTCAATGCCATCGCGCCGGGCTATATCGCGACCGACAACACCCAGGCGCTGCAAGACGATCCCGCGCGATCGAAATCGATCCTCGAACGTATCCCCGCCGGACGCTGGGGCCGGCCCGAGGATTTCGCGGGACCGGCGGTGTTCCTGGCCTCGGCCGCATCGGATTACGTCAATGGCGAGATCCTTACCGTCGATGGCGGCTGGATGGGGCGGTAGGCCGACCTGCGTCAGAGCGCCGGTCCCGCCGGCCCCGGCCTTTTGGAAAGCCGCCCCACTTCGGGGCGGCTTTTACGTTTGTCGAGGGTTTTGAAATTTAGAGAGATGAACGAAATAAAATCGTCGACTATCTGGAAATCTTCATATAACTATTAACCCGGGGGAACACCGAATCCCGGGAGGAAGAGATGAACGGCGTTGCACCGGCCTTGGCCGAACAGAGAGAGTGTGTCTGCTTGGGGGTCGCCCTGTGAGCCGCACGCCCGACATCCTCTTGATCACAACCGATCAGCAGCGCGGCGACTGCATCAGCGGCGCCGGCCGCCAGGTGCGCACCCCGAACATCGACCGGATCGCCGGTCGCGGCGCACGGTTCGATACCTGCATCACGCCGCATCCGATGTGCCAGCCAGCCCGCGCCTCGATCCTGACCGGCAAGCTGCCCTACAGCCACGGCGTGCGCGACAATGGCCGCAACCTCGATCCGGCGCTTGCCGAAGAGGGGCTGGGCGGACTGTTCGCCGGCGCCGGCTATGACACCCGCTTCATCGGCAAGGCGCATCTCTCGACACATGAGACCTTTGCGCCGACCGGCGCCGCGGAATGCTACAGCTCGGTCGCGGATTACGACGACGATTGGGCCGGGCCGTACATGGGCTTCGAACGGGTCGATCTCACGCTCAGGCCGCACCATCACTGCGGCTGGAAGGACCGGCCGTATACGCTGCACTACGAAAATTTCCTCGACCAGGACGGCAGGGGCGGCGACCGCTGGGCGCAGGCCAAGGACCGGGTGCCGCCGCTGACCGAGCACAAGCAGGTCTGGCGCTCGGCGCTGTCGGAGGAGTGGTTCTCCACCGCCTGGGTCGGCGACCGGGCCATCGATATGCTCGAGGAAGACCGCGACCGGCCGCTGATGTCCTGGATCTCCTTTCCCGATCCGCATCCGCCTTTCCTGGCGGCGGCGCCCTGGGCCACGATGTACGACCCGGCCGAGGTCGATCTGCCGCCGCACCGGGCGCTCGATCTCGACCGGCGGCCCTGGTGGCACCGCGCCTTTCTCGAAAGCCCGGCGCGGCGCAACCAGAAGCGGCCGCATGCCGGCGACCAGCCGTATTGGGGCAACGACGATGCCTTGCAGGACAAGGATCTGCGCGACGTGATCGCGGTCTACTACGGCATGATCGCCGCCATCGACATGCAGGTCGGGCGCATCCTCGATCATCTCGAGGCCTCGGGGCGGCTCGAGAACACCATCGTGATCTTCACTTCGGATCACGGCGAATGGCTGGGCGATCACGGCCTGCTCCTGAAGGGGCCGATGCTCTATGACGGTCTGCTGCGGGTGCCGCTGGTGATGGCCGGTCCGGGGGTCACGCGGGGGCGCTTTGATGCGCCGGTCTCGACCCTCGACCTGCGCGCCACGCTGGCCGAGCTTTGCGGGCTGAGCGCCTCCGCCGATGACGGAACATCACTCACCGATGTGATGCAGGGCGGCGCGCGCGAAGTGGCGCACAACGAATGGGAGGTGGATGCCACCCGCAGCGGCGTCGATCTCGATCTGCGCACGGTGCGGTCTCGCAGCCACCGCCTCTCGGTCGACCTCAATAGCGGGGCGGGCGAACTTTATGATCTCGCCGCCGATCCCCACGAAATGACCAACCTCTGGGACGATGCCGGAGCCGGCGCCATGCGCGACCGGCTCTGCGCGACAATCGCGACTGACCGCCCCGCAATGATCCCCGCCGCGCCCCGCGTCGGCTGGCACTGAAAAGGACCAAGATGACCAAGATCGCCTCGATAGAACCGCTTCACGCCCGTGTCGGCATCCGTAACCAGCTTCTGGTGAAGGTGACGACCGAGGATGGCCTGTACGGCTGGGGGGAATCCGGCCTGTCCTGCCGCGAGGGCGCGGTGGCCGCCGCCATTGCCCATTTCGCCGATTTCCTGGTGGGCAAGGATTCCCGCCAGATCGGGCGGATCTGGCAAGAAACCTACCGCAGCCAGTATTTCGAAGGCGGGCGGGTGTTCACTGCGGCCATGTCGGCCATCGACATCGCGCTTTACGACATCCTCGGCAAGCGGCTGGGCGTGCCGGTCTATCAGCTTCTCGGCGGCAAGCAGCGCGACGAGATCCCGACCTTTCCGAGCTGTCAGTCACCGGACATGGACGAGCTTCTGTCAAAGGCGCGGGTGCTGGTCGATGCCGGCTGGGACTGCCTGCGAATCTATACCGGCGATTTCGACGGCGACGCGGTGTTCGACCCGCGCCAGAACCTGAACCGCGCCGCCAAGGAACTGATCGCCTTGCGCGAGGAATTCGGCACCGACCTCTGCCTCGGGATCGATTTGCACCATCGTCTGTCGATCGCCGAGACCGCGGATTTCTGCAACCGCCTGCCGGCCGGCACGCTGGATTTTCTCGAAGAGCCGATCCGCTGCCAGACGCCGCAGGCCTATCGCACCCTGCGCGGCATGACCAACATCCCCTTTGCCGTGGGTGAGGAGTTCGCCTCGAAATGGGAGGCCGCGCCTTACATCGAAGAGGGGCTGACCCAGTACATGCGGCTCGATATCTGCAACATCGGCGGCTTTACCGAGGCGATGAAGGTCGCCGGCTGGTGCGAGCAGCATTACATCGACCTGATGCCCCACAACCCGCTTGGCCCGGTCTGCACCGCGGCCACGGTCCACATGGCCGCGGCGGTCCCGAACTTCAGCTGGGCAGAGACCCGGCAGGGCCCGACCGAAAGTCTCGGCTTCCACGATCCCGAATTGTTCCCGGTTCAGATCCCGCTCGACGGCATCACCTACAAGGTGCCCGACAGACCGGGGCTGGGGGTCGAGGTCGATGAAGAGAAGATCCGGGCATCCCGGCCCACCCATGTCGAACCGCCGCATCTGACGCGGCCGGACGGCTCTGTCACCAACTGGTGATACACTTCAACGGAGGAGGAGAAAGACCAATGAAAAACAGATGGAAATGGACCACGCTCGCCAGCGCGCTTGCAATGGCCGTCGCCAGCCACGCCGCGGCCTATGAGCAGGCGCCGGTGCTGGACGAAAAGGTTTCTGCCGGCGAACTGCCGCCGGTGGACGAACGCCTGCCGGCGGAACCGCTGGTGATGGACACCATCGAAGGCCCCGGCGAATACGGCGGCACCCTGCGTCGCGCCATCCTCGGCGGAGGCGATCAGCACAACATGGTGCGCACCATCGGCAGCGACAACATGGTGCGCTGGTCCCCCGACTGGTCCGAGGTGCGGCCCAATATCGCCAAGTCCTGGGATGTCTCCGACGACGCCTCGAAATTCACCTTCCACCTGCGCGACGGGATGAAATGGTCGGATGGCGCGCCCTTTACCGCCGATGACATCATGTTCTGGTACGAGGATGTCTTTACCAATACCGATCTGACGCCGAACAAGGACAGCACCTTCATCGGCCCGGCCGGCCCGGTCACCGTGCGCAAGATCGACGACGTCACCGTCGAGTTCGATTTCGGCGCGCCCAACGGGCTGTTCCTGCAAGCGCTGGCCTATGGTTTCGGTTATCACCCGACCGCCTATCCGAAACACTACCTCAGCCAGTTCCATGCAAAATACAATGACGACCTGCAAGCGCTGGTCGATGCCGAGCCGGCGGCGGCGGACTGGAAACAGCTGTTCAACCTCAAGGCCGGGCCGATGGACACGCCGCTTTTCTGGCAGAACCCGGATCGCCCGACGCTGCATGCCTGGCATTTGACCAATGCCTATGGCGCCACCGACCGCGTGGTCGCCGAGCGCAACCCCTATTACTACAAGGTCGACAGCGAAGGGCAGCAACTGCCCTACATGGACCGGATCACCTATGATCAGGTCGAGGATGTGGAAACCATCCTGCTCAAGGCCTTCAATGGCGAGATCGACTATATGCTGCGCCACCTCGGCCGGCCGTCGAACAAGGCTTCGCTGACCGACAACATGGAACGCGGCAAATACGGGTTCTTCGACGTCGGCGATCTTCCGGCCAACATCATGATCCTGATGATGAACCTCAACCACACCGATCCGGTGAAACGCGAGGTGATCAACAACAAGGATTTCCGCATCGGCGTCAGCCACGCGATGAACCGGCAGGAGGTGATCGATCTGCTCTACTTCGGGGCGGGCGAGGCGGCCCAGACCGCGCCGCGTGAAGGCACCGAGCTCTACAAGGAGGAATACGTCAAGCAGTACACCGAATATGACGTCGAGAAAGCCAATGAATATCTCGACAAGGTGCTGCCCGAGAAGGATGCCGAAGGCTTCCGCCTTGGCCCGGATGGCGAGCGTTTCTCGCTGATCTTCCTGGTCGCCGATGTCTTTGGCCTGCAATATCCCGACGCGATGGAGCTGATCGCCGGCTATGCGCGGGATGTGGGGCTCGACTTCCAGATCCGCGCCACCGACCGGTCACGGCTGATCGAATTGCACACCTCGAACGATTTCGACGCCTATCTGTGGAATTGTTCGGGCGGCCAGGCGGATGCCTATACCTCGCCGATCTGCTACGTGCCGACGATCTCGAACTCGGTGAGCTGGGCCCGGGAATGGGCGGCCTGGGGTGTCGATCCGACCACCGGTGAAGAACCGCCGCAGGCGGTCAAGGACATCTTCGAGACCTATCGGCAGGTCCGCGCCGCGGCCACGCCGGAAGAGCAGAAGGCGCTGATGCAGCAGGTGCTCGACATGGCTGCGGATCAGTTCTTTACCATCGGCATGGTGCAGAACGACCCGGTCTTCGGCATCGCCCGCAACAATGTGCGCAACGTGCCCGATCCGCTGCCGATCGCCGGTCAGCTCTGGTTCCCGGCACCCTATACCGCGCAGATGTACTTCGAAGGTGGCACCAACCTGCCCTGATCCGAAGTACAGTGACGGGGCGTCCGGTATCCTCCCTTCCGGGCGCCCCACTTGAACTCAAACGCAAGGAGCGGACATGGGTGGCTTCATCCTCCGAAGGGTTCTCTACATGATCCCGACGGTCTTCCTGGTCTCCATCGTGACCTTTATCATCATCCAGCTTCCGCCGGGCGACTACCTCGACAGCCTCGCCGCCGAGATGGGCGAAGCGGGCGTCGACAATACCGCCGTCGTCGAACAGCTGCGCGCGCAATACGGCCTCGGCCAGCCGATGTATCTGCAATACTGGAAATGGATGACCGGCATCCTGCTGGAAGGCGATTTCGGCATTTCCTTTGAAAAGAACCTGCCGGTGACGGATGTGATCTGGGACCGGCTCGGCTGGACCTTCGGCATCTCGCTGCTGACGCTCGGGTTCATCTGGGCGGTGGCGCTGCCGATCGGCATCTATTCGGCGGTGCGCAAGTATTCGGTGGGCGACTACATCGCCACCTTCTTCGGCTTTGTCGGTCTCGCGATCCCGAATTTCCTGCTGGCGCTGGTGATGATGTATGTCGCCTTCAAGTATTTCGGCCAGTCGGTCGGCGGTCTGGTCAGCCCGGAATACCTGGGCGAGCCCTGGAGCTGGGCCAAGTTCGTCGATCTGCTGAAACACATCTGGATGCCGGTCTTTGTCGTCGGCACCTCCGGCGCGGCGGCGCTGATCCGCATCATGCGCGCCAACCTGCTGGACGAGCTTTATCGGCCTTATGTCGTGACCGCCCGCGCCAAGGGCATGTCGGAATTCCAGCTTCTGATGCGCTACCCGGTGCGCGTCGCGCTCAACCCGTTCATCTCGACCATCGGATGGATCCTGCCCACGCTTGTCTCGGGCGAAATCATCGTCGCCGTGGTGATGAACCTGCCCACCACCGGCCCGCTCTTGCTGCGCGCGCTTCTGGTGCAGGACATGTACCTGGCCGGATCGCTGATCCTGATCGTCAGCCTGCTGACGGTGATCGGCACGCTTCTGTCCGATGTCCTTCTTGCCTGGGTCGACCCGAGGATACGCTACCAATGACAGCCATCGATACCGCAGCCGAAGTTCAGGCGGCCGAATCCGTGAAATCCCCGGCGCTCCTGGGGCCCTGGGCCCTGATGTGGCGCCAGTTCCGCCGCCACAAGGTCGCCTGGGTCAGCCTCTATATCGTGGGCTTCATCTATTTCGTCGCGCTCTTCGGCGAGTTTCTGGCCCCCGCCAATTACCTCGACACCAACACCCGCGCGCCCTTTGCGCCGCCGCAGGGCGTCCATTTCTTTACCGAGGGCGAGGACGGCGGTCGCGACTTTCAACTGCACGCCCGCGGGCTGAAGATGGAGATCGACCGCGAGGCGATGCGCCGGCATTTCGTCGAAGACCCGTCCAAGGTGATCCCGCTGGGGTTCTTTGTCGAAGGTTACGAGTACAAGCTGCTCTGGCTGATCCCGACGAACCGGCATTTCTTTGGCCCGACGGACCCCGGGCAAAGGGTCTATTTCTTCGGTGCCGACCGGCTGGGTCGCGATATCCTGAGCCGGATCATCATGGGCACGCGGATTTCCATGTCGATCGGTCTGGTCGGTGTGGCGGTCTCGCTGGTCGTCGGCGTCAGCCTGGGCGGCATCTCGGGCTACTACGGTGGCTGGATCGACAATGCCATCCAACGGCTGATCGAGTTCCTGCGTTCGATCCCGACGATCCCGCTCTGGATGGGGCTGGCGGCGGCCATCCCGCTCGACTGGCCGCCCTTGCGCACCTATTTCGTGGTGACGCTGATCGTGTCGATGATCGGCTGGACAACGCTGGCGCGCGAGGTGCGCGGCAAGTTCCTGTCGCTCAGACACGAGGATTTCGTCATTGCGGCGCGGCTTGACGGGCTGTCGGACTGGGAGGTGATCCGCAAGCATCTGGTGCCCAGTTTCGCCAGCCATATCATCGCCTCGCTCACCCTTGCGGTGCCGCTGATGATCCTGGCGGAAACCTCGCTGTCGTTCCTCGGCATCGGGCTGCAACCGCCCATCGTGTCCTGGGGCACTCTGCTGAAAGAGGCACAGAACATCCGCACCATCATCGAGGCGCCCTGGCTTCTGATCGCGCCCGGATCGGTGATCGTGGTCACCGTGCTTGCCCTCAACTTTCTAGGAGACGGCCTTCGCGATGCCGCAGATCCCTATGCACACTGACACCTCCGCAAAACCCCTGGTCGAGATCAAGGGCCTGAAAACCCACTTCTTCACCGATGACGGGCTGGTCAAGGCGGTCGAGGGCGTCGATCTCGACATTCTGCCCAACCGCACCCTCTGCCTTCTGGGCGAGAGCGGTTGCGGCAAGTCGATCATGGCGCGATCGATCCTGCGCATCGTCGACGCGCCGGGCCGGATCACCGGCGGCAGCATCCTTTATCATTCCGCCGATGGCCGAACGGTCGATCTGGCGCGCGCCCGGGCGGGATCAAAGGAGCTGCGCTCGATCCGGGGCAGCGACATCGCGATGATCTTTCAGGAGCCGATGTCCTCGCTTGGCCCGATCCAGAAGATCGGCAAGCAGATCACCGAGACCATCCGCCTGCACCGCGACGTTTCAAAGGCCGACGCCCGCGAAGAGGCGATCTACATGCTGGCCCGCGTCGGCATCCCGCGTCCGGCCGAGCGGTTCGAGGCCTATCCCTTCGAGCTCTCCGGCGGCATGCGGCAAAGGGCGATGATCGCCATGGCGCTGAGCTGCCAGCCGCGCCTGTTGATCGCGGACGAGCCGACCACGGCGCTCGACGTGACGACGCAGGCGCAGATCCTCGACCTGATCGCCGAGCTGAAAGAGGAATTCCAGATGGCGGTGATGCTGATCACCCATGATCTGGGCGTGGTGGCCGAAGTGGCCGATGACGTGGCGGTGATGTACATGGGCAAGATCGTCGAGAAATCGGATGTCTACGGGCTGTTCGAGACGCCGCAGCATCCCTATACGCGGGCGCTGCTCGATTCCGTGCCGCGTATCGGGGTGACGGCACGGGCCCGCCTGCCGGCCATTCGCGGCATGGTTCCGCATCCGCTGGCGCGGCCCTCGGGCTGCACCTTCCGCACCCGCTGCGATCATTTCATGCAGGGTCTCTGTGACCTGCGCGAACCGCTGCTGAAACCGCATGGGCCGGGGCAGGTGGCCTGTTTCCTGCACGAAGAGGAGGCGCATGCCAATGTCTGAGGCCATACTCGAGGTCAAGGACCTTACGATGTCATTCGGCGGCAGCAAGGGCGGCTGGTTCTCGGACCCGGTGCAGGGCTTTGTCGCGGTGGATTCCGTCTCCTTCGAGGTGCGGCGCGGCGAGACCTTCGGCATCGTCGGCGAGTCCGGCAGCGGCAAGACGACGCTCGGCCGCTGCATCCTGCGGGTTCTGGACCCGAGCTCCGGCAGCATCCGCTTCCGGCCGAAAGAGGGTGGCGAGGTCGAGCTGGCAAATGCGCCGCTGGAGCAGATGCGGCAGGTCTGGCGCAAGGTGCGGATGATCTTTCAGGATCCGCAGGCCTCGCTCAACCCGCGCCTGCGGGTGATCGACGTGGTGGGCCAGGCGCTGCAAAAAACCGAAGGGCTGAAAGGCAAGGCGCTGAACGCGCGCGTGGCCGAGCTTCTGGAGAACGTCGGGCTGCGCAAGGAATTCATGCACCGCTATCCCAACGCGTTTTCCGGCGGCCAGCGCCAGCGACTGGGCATTGCCCGGGCGCTGTCGACGCACCCCGAGCTGGTGGTCGCCGACGAGGCGGTTTCGGCGCTGGACGTGTCGATCCAGGCGCAGACGCTGAACTTGTTGCAGGATTTGCAGGAGGAATTCGCGCTGACCTTTCTGTTCATCGCCCATGACCTGGCCGTGGTGGAACATATCTGCGACCGGGTGGCGGTGATGTATCGCGGCCAGTTCGTCGAGGTGGCCGACACAAGAACCCTGTTCGAAAACCCCCAGCACCCCTATACCCGCGCGCTGCTTCAAGCGGTGCCGGTGGCCGATCCGCGCCAGCGCGGCCGTCGCTCCGGCAAACCCGAGCCGGTCGATGTCGGCGTGCCGCCAAAGGGCTGCCGCTTCAGCCCGCGCTGCCCGCACGCCACCGATCTCTGCCGCGAGACTCGGCCGCCGGCAAAGTCCAGCGCCGGCGCCGATGTGCTGTGCCACTATGCGGGAGAGATCTGACAGCAAGGGCCCCGCCCCACTGGAACAGGGCGGGGCAGACCGTTATGATGGCGCTTGATCCAAAGAGTATGACATTATCATGAAAACCGGCGACGATACCGCGGAACTCCCGCTCTACGATGCGATCCTCGATGACATCTATGATGGCCGTCTGGCCGGTGGCCAGCGGCTGAAGGTCTCCGAGATCGCCGAGCGCTATGGCACCAGCACCAGCCCGGTGCGCGAGGTTCTGCGCCGGATGCAGGGTGAAGGGTTTGTCGAGATCCATCCCAACCGCGGCGCCACGATCCGGCCCACCGATGCCGGATCGATCCAGAACATCTTCGAGGTCCTGCAAATGCTCGAGCCGTATTTCGTCAATTGGTTCGCCGATTACGCGCCGCCCGATCTGCTGGACGAGCTGGAGGGCATCCAGGCCAGGATCCACGAGCTGCCGCATTCCGAGCAGCGGACCTTTCGCAAGCTCGACTTTCAGTTTCACGAGATTTTCTGCCGGGGGCATTACAACCAGACAGCGGCCGAGATCTGGCGCAACCTGCGCACCACGCTCAACGTCCAGGCGGCCCGGCTGCGGATTTCACCGGCGCGGTTCGAGGCGATCAAGAAGGAACATGACGAATTGATCGTCGCCCTGCGCGCCAATGATCCGGCCCGCGCGGATACCGTGATCCGCAAGCATGTCGACGGCTCCTTCGTGCAGATGTCACAGCAGATCCGGGCGCTGGGGATGAAGAACGTCGCGGCGCATTAGCCTGTCGCGACCGCGGCGCTGAACCCGAACTCCGCGGCCAGTTTTTGCCCGTGTTCGTTCAGTGCCGGGCCGCGCCGGGCAGGCTCTGGGCGCTGACCGTCGAGCCGGAACGGCGCCGCAACGCGGGCCAGTTCCGCTCCGGGCCGCAGCATTCCGGTCACCGCCGGGCCGCCCTCGGCGATCATGTCCTCCCAGGTACGGACCCGGGCGCACCAGATGCCCTTGGCCGCAAGCTCCGCTTCCCAGTCCGCCGCCCGGCCGGTGGCGAAAACCGCCTGCACCGCGGCGCGGATCGCCTCGCGGTCGGCGAAGCCGTCCATCCCGTCCAGCTCTGCCGTCAGCGCCGGCCGGCCCAGCGCCTCGGTCAGCACCGGCAGCGGGGTCATGGCCAGCGCCAGCCAGCCCTCCGCGGTGTCGTAGACCCCGTAAGGCGCGGCGAGATAGCCATGCGCCGACCCCTGGCGCATCCGGCGCGGCGGGGTCTGGCCGTTGCTCATCCAGGTGGTCAGGAATTCGAATTGCAGGTCGATCAGCGCTTCCAGCAGGCTGGTCTGCACATGGGCGCCCACGCCGCTGCGGGCCTGCCGGAAAAGCGCGGCGAGCAGCCCCTGCGCCAGACAGGCACCGGCGGCGATATCGGCAACCGGCAGCCCCACCGGCACCGGACCCTGGCCCCGGTCGCCGCTCAGCCACATCAGCCCGCTGCGCGCCTGCGCCAGCAGATCCTGCCCCGGCAGCCCGGCCCAATCGCCGGTCTCGCCGTAGCCGGAAATCGAGCCGTAGACGAGCCCCGGCCGCAGGGCCTGCGCCGCCTCATAGCCGAGGCCCAGCCGGTCGATCACGCCGGGGCGAAAGTTCTGGATCACCACATCGGCCCCGGCGACAAGCCTTTGCGCCGCCTGCTGTCCGTCGATGCTCTTGAGGTCGAGGGTCAGGCTTTCCTTGCCACGGTTGATGGCGTGAAACAGCGTGCTGTCGCCTTCGACGCGGGTCGCGGACACATAGTGATGACGACAGAGATCGCCACGGTCGGGGTTTTCCACCTTGATCACCCGCGCGCCCAGATCGAGCAGCCGCAGCGCGGCATAGGGACCGGCCAGGAACTGGCTGAAATCCACCACTGTCACGCCATCGAGCGGCCTCATGCCCGGGCTGCGGCAACAAGGCTGCCGAACACCGCGTCGGTGTCGGCGCCCAGCGCCGGCGCGGCCACGGGGTTGCGCAGCATCCGGCCGTCGATGCGGATCGGGCAGCGGGTGGTCTTGGCGTCGGCACCGCCTTCGGTTCTGATCACCTGCACCGGATCGAGCGCCGCGAAACCCGGGGTCGCGGCAAAGGCGGGCCAGTCGAGAACCGGCGCACACCACAGCCCGGCCGGTTCGAGAATGTCGAGCCAATGCTTCGTCGGTTGCGTCGCGAGAACGCCGGCCACCACCGACTTGATCTCGTTGAGCCGAGCAAAGGCCTGCGCCTGTCCGAAGGCCGCGATCTCGGGGCAGGCGAGCAGCTCCGCCAATCTGGCCAGAGGTGCCATGGCCAGCGCCATGTGGCCATCGGCGGTCCGGTACACACCGTAAGGCGCGGGCTGATAGGGGTTGGCGTTGCCCTGCGCGTGGCGGCGCGGCTGGCCGCTGTCGTCATTGAGGAAACAGGTGAACTGCTCGAAGGTCATGTCGATCGCCGCCGACATCAGATCGACTTCGACCAGCCCGCCTCTGCCGCTGACCCCGCGCCGCACCAGACAGGCAAGGATGCCCTGCACCAACTGCCCCGCCGTCGCCACGTCGAGCATGGCAAAGCCGGTCGGCACCGGCCCGTCACCGTCATTGCCGTTTAGCCAGGCAATCCCGGACAGCGCCTGCACCAGCAGGTCCTGTCCCGGCTTGTCCTTCCACGGACCCTCGGCGCCATAGCCCGAGACCGCGCCATAGACCAGTCGCGGGTTGAGAGCCTTGACCGCGTCATAGCCCAGCCCGATCCGCTCCATCACGCCGGGACGGAAGTTGTGGATCATCACGTCGGCGGTTTCGATCAGCCTGCGCACGTCGGCCAGATCCTCGGGCCTCTTGAGGTCGGCGGTGACGCTTTTCTTGCCGCGGTTGAAGGTGTGAAACACCAGGCTGTCGCCGTCCAGCCGTTGATCGTTGACCACCATCGACCGACACAGATCGCCGCCCTGGGGCCGTTCGATCTTGATCACCTCCGCCCCCAGGTCGGCCAGCCGCAGCGCCGCCACCGGGCCGGCAAGGAATTGCGCGAAATCCAGCACGCGCAGGCCGGAGAGCGGAAGATCGGTCATGGGTCAGGTCCTTTGTGTCATGAGGTAAGTGCGGCGCCGAATGGGCTGGCGTCGGGCAGAAAGCCCAGCGAACGCGACAGTTCGAGCGCGGTGAGGCGAATTGTGGCGAGGGCGTCTTCGGCGCTGGGCGCGTCGCCCATCTGGCCGATGAACCCCGAGGTAATGGCGGCGGTGACGCCGCGCGTGTCAAAGACCGGCACGCAGAGGTTGCGCACGCCGGTGATCATCGTGCTGGGCGTATCCTCGAAGCCGTTCTGGCGGATGCGGGCGAGGCGCCGGGCCAGCGCCGCGCGCTGGTCTTCGGGCTGGCGGGCGATGTGGCGGTCCTGCACGTCCTCGGGCGAGAAGGCGAGGATCACATGGCCGGAGCTGGTCTGGCTGACCGGAAACAGCGCGCCGGTGCGCACCGCATAGCCGGCGGGCAGGGGGCTTTGCACCGAGGTGAGCACAAGGACGTTGTCGCGGTTTAGGACACCGAGATGACAGGATTGGCTGGTGCGCGCGGCAATCCGTTCCAGCAGCGGCAGGGCGGCATGGATCAGCCGTTCGGTAGGGTCGTGCCGGTGCGACAGCTCGAACAGTTTCAGCGTCAGCGCATAACGGCTGGTGCGCGGATCCTGATGCAGGTAGCCGCGTTCGGTGAGATAGACCACGACGCGATAGATTTCGCCCATGGTTCGGCCCAGCGCATCGACGATCTCGTTCATCGTCAGGCCGCCCGACCGGTCGGTCAGCAGTTCCAGCACGTCGAGCGCCTTTTCGACCGCCGGAACCGAGGATTTGGCTTTCTTGGTCGCGTCATTTGCCGCAGGTTTGTTCATCTGGTGTCCCCTGATTGCCTGGCGCGCATCTTGGCCTGTTCCGCCTTGGCGAAACAGAGGGACATCAGTTCATTTTCGTTGCGCAGCCCCTGTTCCAGACTCAGATCCATCGCCCCGCGCACCGCCGCCTTGACGCCTTGGGTGGCGTGCGGCGCGTGTCCCGCGATCTGGCCGGCGATGGCGCGCGCGCGCTCCAGCTCTTCGCCCGGTGCGACGAGGTATTCGACCATGCCGATCCGCGCCGCTTCTTCGGCGTCGAAGCGATCCCCGGTCAGCAGCAGCCGCATCGCCTGGCCCTGGCCGCACATCCGCGTCAGATGCTGCGCGGCGCCGCCGGCGCCATTCCAGCCGAGCCGCACCTCGGGCGCGGCAAAGACCGCTGAGCGGGCCACCACGCGCAGGTCGCAGGCCAGCGCGATTTCCAGCCCGCCGCCCAGGGCCCAGCCCTTGACCGCCGCGATGGCGGGTTTGCGCAGCGACAGGATCGGCGGGATGTAATCGAGGCGGTTGCGCCAGGCCCAGAAATCCTCATAACCCTCCAGCGCCTTGATGTCGGAACCGGCGCAGAAGGCGCGGTCGCCCGCGCCGCGAAAGATCACCACATGAACGGCGGCGGTCTCGTTCGCCTCGGCGCAGCATTGGCCGATCTGGCGATACATCTGCGGCGTCAGCGCGTTGTGCTTGGCGGGGCGGTTCAACGTGATCTCGGCGACATGTCCGTCGCAAGCGAAATCCACGCTGCTGTCGGTGTCCTGAGTCATTGCGGGCCTCCGTCGAATTGCAGGTTGGGCAGCCAGAGCGAGAGCTGCGGAAGATAGGTGAGCACGAAGAGCATCCCGAAAAGCACCAGGTAGAAGGGGGCGCAGGCGCGGATGAAATCGGCGATCCGCACTCCGGTGATCGAGCAGGTGGTGAACATCAGCGTGCCGAGCGGCGGGGTGACACCGGCGACGGTCAGGTTGAACACCATGACGACACCGAAATGCACTGGATCGATGCCGACCTTGGTGATCACCGGCACCAGTATCGGCGTCAGCAGGATCAGCGCGGCCGAGCCTTCGATGAACATGCCCGCAAGCACCAGCAGCAAGTTGATCAGCAGGAGCAGCAGCAGCGGGTTCTGGGTCAGGGCCAGCATCGCTTCGGCGACCTGCGCCGGGATCCGCTCCCATGTCATGTAGAAGCCAAAGGCGTTGGCGGCGCAGATGATCAGCAGGATCACCGCCGTCGCCTGCATCGTCTGCTCCAGGATCGGGCGAATGTGGGAAAGCTTCAGGTCGCCATGCACCAGCCCGACGGCGACCGCGAAAAGCACCGCCATCGCGCCGGCCTCGGTCGGCGTGAAATAGCCCAGCCGGATGCCCAGCACGATGCCCACCGGCACCAGCAGCGCCAGGAAGGCGCCGCGAAAGGCGCGGCCGCGGCCGACCCAGGGCAGGGGCGCCTCATACGCCGGTTGCAGGTCGAGCTGGCGGGCGCGCAGGGCCACCGCGCCCATCATCGCGGCGCAGATCAGTACCCCCGGCACGATCCCGGCGAGAAACAGCCGCCCGATCGACACATCGCCCATGAAGCCGTAGAGGATCAGCCCGATCCCCGGCGGAATGATCACCGAGATGATCGAGGAGGACGCGGTGACGGCGGTTGAAAATGCCGGATCATAGCCGCGCTTCGTCATCTCGGGCACCAGAACCTTGGACTGCATCGCCGCATCGGCATTGGCCGAGCCCGAGACACCGCCCAACAGCGTCGAGAGCAGCACGTTGACCTGCGCCAGCCCGCCTTTCCAATGGCCGGTCATCGCCTCGGCGAAGCTCATCATGCGGCTGGTGATGCCGGCGTAGTTCATCACGACGCCGGTCATGACAAACAGCGGCACCGCCAGCAGTGGAAAAGAATGGGTGACGGCGACAATGCGCTGGATGAAGATCTCGGGCGGCATGGCGCCGGAAATCAGGAAGAAGGAGAGCCCCGCCATGCCGATGGCGAAGGCGACGGGAATGCCGATGGCGATGCCGAGCAGCAGGATCAGGACGGGCGCGAGGCTCATACCACATCCTCCAGCGCGTCGACCGGCGGCGGGTCCATCAGGCCCAACAGCCGCAGGGCCGAGGTCAGCGACATGCCGACAAAGGCGAGCAGCGTGGCGAGGTAGACCCAGGAGAACGGAATATCGAGCACCGGCGAGGGCCGCGTCGCGCCCTTCTGCATCATGACAAAGCTCAGCCAGGCGGCATAGGCGAGAAAGGCCAGCACCAGCCCGTCGGCCAGCTTGCGCAGCGCGCGCCGGGCCGCAGCGGGCAGGAGATCGATCAGCAGGGTCACCCGGATGTGCCGCCCTTCCTGATGGGCGGTCATCGCGCCGATAAAGACCACCCAGGTAAAAAGGATGCCGGAGAGCTCGGTTGTCCAGACCGCCGGGCGTTCGGTGACGTAGCGCGTCAAGACACCCCAGAGCACCGAGCCGGTCAGCACCGCCAGCGCCGTGAAGGACACCAGATTCTCGGCCCGCCGGACCCATTTGGCAAGGTTCTGCATGATCTCTCCTCCCTTGGTTGGCCCGGGCCGCATCTGGCCCGGACCGGGGGCCTTCCTCAGTTGTCGAGGATTGCGCGCACGCGGTCGTACAGGCCTTCGGACCAGTCCGGGAACTTGGTATAGACTTCGGCCGTGGCGTCCTGGAAGGCCGCGATGTCGACGTCGCGGTTGAATGTGACGCCTTCGGCCTCGAGCTTGGAAATCCACTCTTCTTCCGAGTTCAGCATAACGTCGGTCATGAAGACACCGGCCTTGTTGGCCTCTTCGTCCAGCACGATCTGGATGTCCTCGGGCAACGAGGCGAAGAGATCGGCGTTCATCATCAGCCCGGTGAAGCCCTTGAAATGGCCGGTGAGCGAGATGGTTTTCTTGGTCTCGTGCAGCTTGGCGCCGTGGATCGAGGGCAGGGGCGCCTCGGCGCCATCGACCACGCCGGCGGACAGCGCCGAATAGACCTCACCCCAGGCGACCTGCGTCGGGCGCGCACCCATGGCGTTGAAGGTTTCCACCCACATGATGTTGGGCGGGGTGCGGAAGGTCATGCCTTCGGTGTCCGCGGGGCTGGAGATCGCCTTGTCGGCCAGCATGTGGCGCGCGCCGAACAGCCAGTTGAGCGACAGCAGTTCGATGCCGGATTCGCTGCGCAGCCGGTCCTTCATCTCGGCATAGAGATCGCTTTCCACGATTTTGGTGAAATCGCGGGGATCATCCATCAGGTAGGGCCCGCCCAGAACGCCGAAATCGGGCACGAAATCGCTGAGATAGCCGGGGTCGGAGATCGAGATGATCGGCGCGCCTGCGCGGATCTGCTCAAAGACTTCCGGGTTCGATCCGAGCTGCGCATTGGCAAAGATCTGGATCGCAACCGCGCCGTCGGTGCGGGTCTCCACGTTCTTTGCGAATTCTTCCATCGCCTGCTGGATCGGCTCCTTGTCCGAGGTCACATGGGCAAGCCGAAAGGTGTATTCTGCCGCTCCGGCCGCCAAGGGGGCCAGGGCGAGGCCGGCAATGCCGATCAGGCGGAAAGCGCGGCCAATAAGTTGAAAAGTCATGAATTTTCCTCCTCCGATTCGGTGGTCGGCGGCAGTGTCTGCGCCGTTTCCGAGTCTGGGATAGCACAGGAATTTCAAATTTAGAAGTAATTTTGATACTTGAAAATAGAATCCGGATCCGGCAAGCAAGAAGGCAAGCCGCAGAATCGGGAGGGCAAGCGCATGAAATTGAGGGGCATGACCTGGGATCATCCGCGGGGCTTCGACCCGGTTGTCGCCGCGTCAGAAGTGTTTCGCGCCGAGACCGGCGTCGAGATCGCCTGGGACAAGCGGTCGCTTCAGGCCTTTGCCGATGCGCCGATTGCCGAGATGGCGGAGCGCTACGATTTCATCGTGCTCGACCATCCGCACGTCGGCCAGATTGCCGAAACCGGCGCGCTGCTGTCGCTGCCGATGCCGCAAGATGCCTCGGCCTCGCTGGGCGGGTCGGCAGAGAGCTATTTCTGGAACGGCAAATGCTGGGCCTATGCGGTGGATGCGGCCTGCCAGATGGCGGCCTATCGCCCCGATCTGGGCCCCGATCTGCCGCGCCACTGGGAGGATTTCCAGGGCGGGGAGGCCGCGCGCTTCCGTCCGCTGACGCCGCTGCTGCCGGTCGATGCCTTCGACATGCTGATGACGCTTGTCGCCGGGCGCGGGGGTGCGGTGATGCCGGTGGGCCCGGCGCATTTCGTCTCTGACGACAATGGACTCTATGCGCTCGGGCTTCTGCGCGCGCTCTACAATCTCGGGCCGGATGAGCAGGTCGACATGAACCCGATCGGCGCGCTGGAGGTGCTCTCGACCACCGATGATTTCGCCCTGTCGCCTTGCCAGTTCGGATACGTCAACTACGCCCGCCCCGGATTTCGCCCGCATCCCGTGGGCTATTTCGATCTGCCGCTCTGCGCCGGGCATTCCCGCGCGCGCAGCATCCTCGGGGGCGCCGGGATCGGCGTGTCCGCCAAGACGCGGCACCCCGAGGCCGCTATCGGTTTCGCGCAATGGATCACTTCGCCCGAGGTGCAATCCGGCGTCTACCTGGACAACAATGGCCAACCCGCCAACCGCCACACCTGGCTGGCGCAGGCGGAAAACCCGGCGGTTGCAGGTTTCTTCAAGGGCGGCTTTCACACCATCGACAACGCCTGGACCAGGCCGCGCGACATCTGGTTTCTGGATTTTGTCGACGAGGTCTGTGCGATCATGCCGGATTTCTTTCGCAGGGCGATCCCCGAGGAGCAGTTCCTCGCGCGGATCAACCAACTCTATCACCATCATCTTTGCGAGGCCTGAGCCATGCCGATTGCCGTCATCACCGGGGGAAACAAGGGGCTGGGCCTCAGCCAGTCGCGGCGTTTCCTGCAAGCCGGGTTCGAGGTGCATGTGCTGGCCCGGAGCCGGGCCGATTTCGACACGCTGGGGCAGGGGGCGCATTTCCACGAATGCGACATTGCCGCCGATCGGGCGGCTGATTGGCTGGCTGCGATCCATGCCGGCGCCGGCCCGATCGCGGCGCTGGTTAACAACGCCGGCGTGCATTTCAAGAAGCCGATCTGGGAGGTGCCGCCGGAGGCGCTCGACCAGGTGCTCGACATCAACGTGCGCGCCATGTTCGCGGCCTGCGGGCGCTATGTCAGCCTGCATCAGGACAGCGGCGGCGCCATCGTCAACGTCTCGTCGATGGGCGGGATCATGGCGCTGCCCTCGGCCGCAGCCTATGTGACCGCCAAGACCGCCGTTGTCGGGCTGACCCGTTCCGTCGCAGTGGATGCGGCGCAGTTCGACATCCGCTGCAATGCCGTCAGCCCGGGTTTCATCGATACCGGCATGACCCGCGCCGTGCTGGCGAAAGACCCGGCGCGCCGCGACAGGATCGAAAGCCGCATCCCGACCCACAGCTTTGGCCAGCCCGAGGATGTGGCAAATGCCATCTTTTATCTCGCCTCCGGCCAGGCGGCCTATGTCAACGGCGTCAACCTGCCGGTCGACGGCGGCTATGCCATCGGATTTTGAAGGAACCGTCATGAGCTTTGTCCAGACCCGCCTGACCGCCGCCGAAAGCGTTGCCGCCGGCCCCCAATCGCCCCCCGAAGAGATCGCTGACGGCCATGTCCGCCTGCGCCTTGCGGTTGCCAGCCTCTGCGGCACCGATCTGCATTACTACGCGCATTTCGCCAATGCCGGGTTCGAGCTGCACAATCCGGTGACTCTAGGCCACGAAGCCTGCGCCTGGGTGGAGGATCCGAACGGATCGGGGCTGCGCAGGGGCCAGCTCGTTGCGCTCAACCCGATCATGAATTGCCAGAGCTGCGATCCCTGCAAGCGGGGCGAGGAAAACCTCTGCACCGCCAAGAAATTCCCCGGTTCGGCCACCACCGTTCCGCATCTGGACGGCTTTTTCCGCGATGTGATCGACCACCCGGCGCGCTGCTGCCGCCCGGTGGCCGAAGATGTGAACCCGCGCCACCTGACCTTTGCCGAGCCGCTGGCCTGTGCGCTGCACGCGCTGAACAAGGGCGGCGTGGCCGCGGGGGACAAGGTGCTGGTGACGGGTTGCGGGCCGATGGGGCTCCTGGCGATTGCCGGCGCGGCGGCACGGGGCGCGCAAGTCACGGCGCTCGATCTGCGGCCCGGTGCGGTCGAGGTCGCGCGCAAGGCCGGCGCCGGCGAGGGGCATTTGGCCGGCCGGATCGCGGACGCCGACATCGAGAAACGCTTTGACGTGGTGGTCGAGGCTTCGGGCGCGATCCCGGCCTTCAATACTGCGCTCAAGGCGGTGCGCCAGAAGGGCCGGGTATCAATCCTGTCGAATATCCAGCTGCGTGAGGCCCGGGTGATGCTGCATCTGGTGATGCTCAAGGAAATCGAGCTTTGCGGCTCCTTTCAGTTCAACCGCGAATTCGAGGAAGCGGTGCAGCTGATCGAATCCGGCGCGGTGAATTTCGAGGCACTGACGGCCGCGGAATACCCGCTGGATCAGACCGGGGCCGCGCTGGCGCATATGGCGGCCGGCAAGGCCTTCGGCAAGATATTGTTGCTGGGATCGGGCCTGACAGGTAAATCTATTTAGTCTTACAAAAAATATCGAAAACGACGGCTATTGACAGAATGTCAGACGTTTGGCACAAGTTTCCCATATTTTGGTAATACCAAAAATGAGGGGAGTGCGACTTTCCTGGGGAGGGAGGAAGATGGAGACTTTCGATCATATCGTGATCGGCGGCGGATCGGCGGGCAGCGTGGCCACCGCACGGCTGGTCGAGGGGGGCGCCAAGGTGCTGCTGCTCGAAGGCGGGTATCACCATCGCCATCCTCTGCTCGACATGCCGCCGGGCGTGTTCAAACTGCTCATGAACGGCTCCAAGTTCTTTCGCACCCACAAATCCACCCCGCAGTCCCAGCTTGGCGGGCGCCAGACCGAGATCCCGCAGGGCAACGTGCTGGGCGGGGGCTCTACCGTGAACGGTCAGGCCTATGTGCGCGGCCGGCCGCAGGATTACGACGCCTGGCACGAAGGGCTGCGCGGCAACAACGACGCCATCGGCTGGGGCTGGGACGCGGTTCTGCCGCATTTCAAGCGGCTTGAGGGCAACCGCAAGTTCAACGACGATCTGCATGGCTGCGACGGGCCGCTGACGGTCTCGGACCCGGGGCATATCGACGATATGGCGCGATGGTTCGTGCAGGCGCTTCAGGCGCAGGGCGAGCCGTTCAACCCGGATTTCAACGGTAAGAGCCAGCGCGGCGCCGGGTTCTTCCAGTTCACCTATGATCGGGGCCAACGGGTTTCGGCGGCCTATGCCTTTCTTGATCCGATCAAGAACAACCCGAAGCTGACGATCCGCCTGCGAAGCACGGTACAGCGCGTGTTGATCCAGGATGGCCGCGCGGTGGGTGTGGTCTATCGCGACAAATCCGGCACCGAGCACACCGCGCGCTGCGCGGGGGAGGTGATCCTTTCGGCGGGGGCACTGATCACGCCGAAGCTGCTGATGCTCTCGGGGCTGGGCCCAGCGGATCACCTGCGCGACCATGACATCGACGTGGTGCAGGACATGCCGGGCATCGGCCGGAACCTTCAGGATCACCCCGACGTTTCGATCGTCGCGCGCGCGAATGGAAACTACGGCTATTTCAAGCAGGATCGCGGCTGGAACATGCTGCGCAACGGCATGGAGTTCAAACTCTTCGGCCGGGGCCGCATCACCACCACCGGGCTCGAGGCCGCCTGTTTCGTCAACCCAACCGATCCCGAGGCGCTGCCCACGCATGAGGCCTACTGCATCCCGGTGATGTATCTCAATGACGCGCAGGCCAGGACCATCCCCGAGGATTACGGCGTCTCGATCCAGATGGTGCTGCTCAAGCCGCGGTCGACGGGCGATGTGAAATTGGCCTCGGCCAATCCCGAAGACATGCCGCTGGTGAACCCCAACTTCCTGTCGGACGAACGCGACATGGACGAGATGGTCAAGGGGTTGCGCTATTTCCGCGAGACCATGAACCAGTCGCCGCTGGCCGACCGGATTGCCGAGGTCGTGGCGCCCACAGACTATTCCGACGCCGCGCTGCGCGACCATTGCCGCCGCGTGGTCAAGACCAATTTCCACCCCGCCGGCACCGCGAAAATGGGCGCCGATGGCGATCCGATGGCGGTGCTCGATGCGCGCATGAGGGTGCGGGGCGTCGAGGGGCTGCGCGTCTGCGACATGTCCGCCGTGCCCGACATTCCTGCCGGCAACACCAATGCGCCCGCCATGGTGCTGGGCGACCGCTGCGCCGAGATGGTGCTGGGGCGGCTATGAGAAGGATGACAGATATGCCCAACTTCGGACGACTGCTGCGCGAAAAGAACATCATCTTCGTGACCCTCGCGCTCTGTGTGCTGTTCTATCTGATCAGCCCGCGCTTTCTGAGCCTCGACAACATGTCGGCCATCTCGCGCCAGATCGTGCCCATCGGGCTGATCGCGCTGGGGCAGTATTTTGTCGTGGTCTCGGGCAATATCGACCTGTCGATGGGCATGGGATCGGTGCTCTTTGCCATCGTTTTGGGCGTGTTCTTCGGCCTCACGGGCGGCGTCGCCCTCGGGATTGTCGCGGTGATCGTCTGCTCGCTGGCGCTGGGCTTCTTCAACGGGGTGCTGGTGGCCAAGCTCAAGTTACCGGCCTTCATCGTCACGCTCGCCATGCTGTTCAGCGCGCAGGGGCTTTCGGGCCTGATCATCCCGCGCGGGCAACAGATTTTCCTGATGGGCGATTTCTTCCGCTTCATTGGCGCCGGCAAGTTCATGGGGCTCTACTGGTCGTTCCTGTTCCTCGTGGCGCTCTTCGTGCTGGCCTATGTGGTCTACAACCACACCCGCTGGGGCGCCTATGTGATCGCCATCGGCAATTCCGAGGAAAACGCCCGCCTCGCCGGCATCGATGTCGACCGGGTCAAGATCGGGGTGTTCATGTTCTCGGCACTGTGCAGCGGGCTGGCGGGGATCGTCCTGTCCTCGCGCATGGGGTTCGTGCAGCCGGGGCTGGACGGCAACGGCCTGCTGCTCGACGGCATCGCCGCGATCATCATCGGCGGCACGCTGATCCTGGGCGGGCGCGGCACCATTGGCGGCGCTTTCTGGGGCCTGCTGTTCATCGGCGTCATCAACAACGCGCTCAACCTGCTCAACGTCGAGGACGTCTGGCACCAGGTGTTCAAGGGGGCGGTCATTCTGGCCGCGCTGGGGGCCAACTGGCTGCTCTGGCAGTCGCGGCAGGTCGAGGCGCATTGACCCGCGAAATTACCAAAGACCAATCAACTAGGAGGAGACTACAGATGACTTTCAAACGGACATTCGCCAGCACGCTTGCGCTGGCCACGGGGCTGGCCGGCGGCGCGCTGGCCGACGAAGGCAAGCTCGACATCGTGTTCATCAACGATGGCCATGTCGCGCCCTATCACGTCGCCTGGCTCTCGGGGTTCGAGGACGCCATCGAAGCCTATGACGACGCCTTCGAGGACATCGAGATCACCGGCCGTTGGCTCTCGGCTGAAGGCTCGCTGGAAAAGATGATCCAGCAGACCGAAGTGACGATCAACGAAAAGCCCGATGTGATGTTCGTCAACGCCATCAACGTCGATGCGTTCGAGCCGCTGGTGGCGAAGGCGCAGGAGGCGGGCATCACCTGGATCGCCGTGCATTCGCCGATGGAAAGCGCGGACTACAGCTTTACCCTGGGCGACGTGGCCAATGGCACCAATCAGGGCATGGCGATGTGCGCGCTGTCGGGCGGCGAGGCCTACAAGGTGGCCGTGATGCTGGGGCAGGCGGGCAACCCGTCGGGCGAGGCGCGGCGCGAAGGCATCATGAAGGGCATCGCCTCGTGCGACAATGTCGAGGTGGTGGCCGAACAGCCCGCCGACTGGGACACCGTCAAGGCGCAGTCGATTGCCGAGAACTGGATGACGCAATATCCGGACCTCGATGCCATCTCGGGCGTGACCGACGCCTATATGTACCCCTCGATTGCCATCGCCACCAACTCGGGCAAGGACCTGGAGTTCTTTGGCTATGACGGCGACATCCCGATCCTGCAACAGATGCAGGACGGGCCGGTCAAGGCCGATATCCTGCTGTCGGGCACCCGCGAGGGCTGGAACTTCGTGCAGATGGCCTATCGCATCCACAAGGGCGAGACGCCGGACAAGGTCTATGACTTCTTCACCCCGCTGGTGATGAGCGAAGAGAACCACAAGCTGGCACTGGCGAACGGCTTTCCCGAGGACGTGCAGGTCTATTACGTCGATCAGGCGCTCGACGTGGCCGCCAAGGGCTATCTCGAGTTCGGCCCGGATTCGGTGAAGTAACGACACGACCGGGGCGGCCCCCAGCCGGGGCCGTCCCCTTCCGGGGAGGAGAGACCATGACCACAGCCACCGCCACGACGCCGTCACGGCCGGGCTTCAAGCTCGACAGCCTGACCCAGCGCTACCTGTTCCTGATCCTGCTGATCGTCATCGCCTCGGTGGGCTTCGGCATCGCCAACGAAAATTTCTATTCGCTGGCCAATATCGGCATCCTGCTGCGCTCCATTGCGGTGCTGTTCCTGCTGTCGATGGGCATGACCTTCATCATGCTGACCGGCGGCATCGACCTTTCGGTCGGCTCCAACGTCGCCTTTTCCGGCGGGGTGGGCGTGGTGGCGCTGACCGCCACCGGTTCGGCCCCCATCGGGTTTGCCGCCGCCGTCGCCGCCGGCATGGCGATCGGCGCGATCAACGGCGTTTTCATCGGGCGGCTGAGGCTTTCGGCCTTCATGGTGACGCTGGCGACCTACGCGCTGGCCCGGGGCATGGCGCTGGTGATCTATAATGCGGATTCGATCAATGTCTCCGACGCCGCCTTCCTCTGGCTGGGCGGGGTGAGCTGGGGCAACATGCCGGTGGTCATCCCCTTTGTCGCACTGGTTTTCGTCGCGCTCTCGGTGCTGCTCTACAAGTCCACTTTCGGCCGCGATGTCTATGCCGCCGGGTCGAATATCAACACCGCCTTCGTGCTGGGCCGCCGGCCGGAACGCACCTTGTTCTGGGTCTATGTCCTCTCGGGCGCATTGGCGGGCCTCTCGGCCATCATCACCGTCGGCCGCGTCTCCTCGGGGCAGCCCTGGGCGGGGCTCTACCTCGAATTCGACGCCATCACCGCGGTGATCCTTGGCGGCACCTCGCTCTTTGGCGGTCGCGGGCGGCTGCTCGGCACAATCCTCGGCGTCCTGCTCTACGGCATCATCATCAACGGCCTCGTACTGACCGGCACCAATCCCTATTTGCAGAGCCTGATCAAGGGGATGATCCTGCTGGGCGTGGTGCTGCTCGACACGCTGGTACAGCGGAGGAACGCGCAATGACCAAACGGCTCGACATGAAGGGCATCGGCAAGAGCTTTTTCGCCACCCGCGCCCTCGACAACGTGAATTTTACCTGCGTGGCGGGCGAGGTGCATGCGCTTGTGGGGTTGAACGGCGCCGGGAAATCGACGCTGATGAAGATCCTCGGCGGCGTCTATCAGAAAGACGAAGGCGTGATCGAGATCGACGGCGCAAAGGTCGAAATCGCCGCGCCCTCGGACGCCGGAGACCGTGGCATCGCGATGATCCACCAGGAGCTGTCGCTGATCAACGAGCTGACCGTGGCGGGCAACATCTTCCTCGGCCGCGAGCTGCGCCACGGCGCCACGCCCTTCGTCAACAAGCGTGAAATGGCGCGGCAGGTGCGCGCCCAGCTTGATCGCTTTGGGCTGACGCTCGACCCCAACCGCAAGGTGGCCGACCTGAACTCGGGCGAAAAACAGATCGTCGAGATCATCCGCGCGCTGATGTCGGACGCCTGGCTGATCGTGATGGACGAGCCGACTTCGGCGTTGTCGGAAGAGGACAAGGAGATGCTGTTCGACTTCATCCGCAAGATGAAGGAAGAGGGCATCGCCATCATCTATATCTCGCACCACATGCCCGAGATCTTCAGCATTGCCGAACAGGTGACGGTGATGCGCGACGGGGTGATCGTGCTGTCGGAACGCACCGCCGCCTCGTCCGAGGATCATGTCATCCGGTCGATGACCGGCGCCGAGCTCGACCATTTCGTCAAACCGCACAAGGAGATCACCGGCAAGACCATCCTGACGGTGGAAAACCTCACCCATCCCGGTGCCTACGAGGACATTTCCTTCAATGTCCATGAAGGCGAGATTGTGGTGATGACCGGGCTGCGCGGCTGCGGCGCCCCGGAACTGGCCAAGGCGATCTTTGGGCTGGACGGCAGTTACGCGGGCAAGATCTCCTATTTCGGCCAGCCATTGAAGCCCGGACGCGGCCCGGCGCAGGCGGTGGCCGACGGCATGGGGCTGGTGACGGAAAACCGCGACAAGAACGGCATCCTGCCGCCACTCTCCGTGCGCGACAACATCGCGCTGCCCTATCTGGAGAAATCGGTGAAGGCCGGATTGATTGACGGCCGCCGGATCGACGCGCTGGTCGACAAGGCGATCCGCGACACCTCGACCAAGACCTCCTCGCCGGAACAGGAGATCCGCTTTCTCTCGGGGGGCAACAAGCAGAAAATCTGTTTTTCCCGCTGGCTCGACCCGGACCTGAAACTGCTGATCCTGCTCGAGCCGACGCGCGGCATCGACGTTCACGCCAAGGCCGACATCTACCGCATTATCGAAGACCTCGCCGGCCGCGGCGTCGGCATCCTGATCCTGTCGTATGAAATCGACGAGGTCATCATGCTCGCCGACCGCGTGCTCACCCTCTACCAGGGTGCGACGGTCTCGGAATATGCCTATCCCGGTTTCGACAAGGACCGGATGCTGGCCGACATGGCCGGCGCGGGGCAGGGGCACTAGCCGCCCGCCCGCGTCGCACCCCATCCAAAAGGACACCGACATGACCACCTATTATCAGGCGTTCATCGCCAATGAGTTCACCGATGCCGCCGGCGGCGACCGTCGGCCCGTGCGCAATCCGGCGACCGGCGCGGTCTGGGCCGAGGTACCCGAATGCGGCCCCGAGGATGCCCGCCGCGCGATCGACGCCGCCGAGGCCGCCCGCCGCGACTGGGCGGCGCTGCCTTCGGTCAAACGTGCCGAATACATCTATCGCATCGCCGAGGCCCTGCGCACCGAACGCGACCATTTCGCCCGGCTGCTGGTGATGGAGCAGGGCAAGCCCTTGGCCGAGGCCGGGGCCGAGGTCGACGATACCATTCGTTACATGACCTATGCCGCCGAGGCCGCGCGGCGCATCCAGGGCGAGATCCTGCCCTCTGACCTGCCCAATGAACAGTTGTTCATCTACCGCGTCCCCTATGGCACGACGCTGGGCATCTGCGCCTACAATTATCCGCTCGCCCTGATCGGCCGCAAGCTCGGGCCGGCGCTGGTGACCGGCAATGTCATGGTGATCAAACCGCATGAGGCGACCCCGGTGACCGGCAGCGAATTCTGCCGGCTGGTGCGCGACGCCGGCCTGCCGGCGGGCGTTGTCGGGCTGGTCACCGGCGGCGGGGCCGAGCTGGGCGCCGCGCTGGTCTCCGATCCCGCGACCCGTCTGGTCAGCGTCACCGGATCGACCCGCGCCGGCCAGGCCATCGCGGCGGCGGCGGCGCAGAACCTTGCGGCGCTGTCGCTGGAACTGGGCGGCAATGCGCCGTTCATCGTGCTCAAGGACGCCGATCTCGATGCGGCGGTCGAGGCGGCGGTGGTAGCGCGATATGCCAATGCCGGACAGGTCTGCATCTGCAACGAAAGCGTGCTGGTCGAGGACAGCGTGGCCGAGGCCTTTACCGAGAAATTGCTGGCCCGCGCCGCGCAGGTGAAGCTGGGCGACCCGATGCAGGATGCGGGCATGGGCCCGGTCTCGACCGAGGGCGCGCTGAGCCGGATCGAGGCTCTGGTGGCACAATCCGTCGATGCGGGCGCACGGGTCGCGCTGGGCGGCAAACGCGGCAGCGGCGATTTCGCCAGCGGCAATTGGTACGAGCCGACCATCCTGCTCGACGCCCAGGCCGACACGCCGGCCGTTTCCGAGGAAATATTCGGCCCCGTCATGCCGGTGGTGCGCATCGGCGGGCTGGACGACGCGCTTCGCATCACCAATGCACGCCCCGACGGGCTCTCGGCCTATCTCTGGACCCGCGACGCCGGCAGCTACATGCGCGCCATCCACGAGATGGAGACCGGCACGATCTTTCTCAACAAGGGGATCTCGGGCTATGTGCAGGGCTATCACAACGGCCACAAACGCTCTGGCCTCGGCGGCGAGGACGGCATTCATGGCCTCGAGGGCTTTTTGCAGAAACGCACGGTCTACATGCAATATTGACGCCGGGCGGGGCGGACCCCGGCAAGCGGGGCGGGGACCTCAGCCTTCAAGATAGGCGCGGGCCTGTTCGGCCGTCTCGTAGATATGGGTGCGCGCCTCGGGGAAGACCTCGCCCAGCTTCATCCGCATGAAGGCCGAGCCGGAATAGCGCGAGACCTTGGCGTAAAAGCGCGCGTGCAGATCTGCGACCATCCGCGCCCAGGGCTTTTCCAGCGCCTCGTCGATGCGGAAGCCGTCGTAGTTGACCACCACGTCGACCTTGCGGCCGAGCGGCGCGCAGCGCTCTTCGACAAGACGGCCGACGCGGTCCACCTCGGCCTGCGACCGCAGGCGCATCTTTTCGAAATTGAGGAAAAGCTGGCCGGAGGCGGCATCCAGCGCCACGCGATCCGGCAGGTCGAGATGCAGCAGATCGGTGCGCAGGTCCATCTCGCGAGGCCGAAAGATGCGGGCGTCCATCATTGCCACTTCGCCGACGATCGGCCGCACCTCCATCTGGCCGAGAATATCCCGGTCGAGATCCACGCCGGGGGCGATCTCGGTCAGCCGCAGCCCCTCCGGCGTCAGCTCGAAGACGCAGCGTTCGGTCACATAGAGCACCGGCTGGCCCAGCCGCGCCGCGCGGGCGCCGGAAAAGGTGACCTGCTCCACGTCGCGCAGAAACTTGCGCGCGGCGCCTTCGCGGCGGATCTGCACCGCGCCGTCCTCCACCGCCAGCTCGAGCCCCTTGGCAGTGAACGTGCCCGCAAAAACCACCGCACGGGCGTTCTGCGAGATATTGATGAAGCCGCCGGCGCCGGCCAGCCGAGGCCCGAAGCGCGAGACGTTGACGTTGCCCAGCCGGTCGGCCTGCGCCAGCCCGAGGCAGGTCATGTCGAGCCCGCCGCCGTCGTAGAAATCGAACTGCGCATTCTGCGGGATCACCGCGTCGGTGTTGACCGCTGCGCCGAAATCGAGGCCCGAGGCCGGCTGGCCGCCGATCACCCCGGGCTCTGCCGTCAGGGTCAGATGCTCCAGCAGGCCTTCCTCGGCAGCGATAGCGGCCACGCCTTCGGGCATGCCGATGCCCAGATTGACCACACCGTTCACCGGCAATTCGAAGGCGCAGCGTCGGGCGATCACCTTGCGCGCGTCAAGCCGCATTGGCGGCATGTCTCCGGCCGGGGTGCGCATCCGGTTGGTGAACCCCTGCGAAAACCCGGTGGCATAGGTCTGCACATGATGTTCCGGCTGCGCCACCACCACGGCATCCACCAGAATGCCGGGGATCTGCACCTCGCGCGCGGGCAGGGTGCGGGCGCGGGCCACCCGTTCGACCTGAACGATCACCACGCCGCCGGCGTTCTTCACCGCCATCGCCTGCGCCAGGTTGTCGATGGTCAGCGCCTCGCGCTCCATGGTGATATTGCCGGCCTCGTCGGCGGTGGTGCCCCGCAACAGCGCCACCGACAGCCGCTGCGCCCGATAAAACAGCAGCTCCTCAGTGCCGATCTGCATCAGGTCCAGCTGCGGGTCGGTTGAGATATCGTTGATCGCGCCGCCCCCGTTGCGCGGATCGACAAAGGTCTCGAGCCCGACCTTCGACAGCATCCCCGGCTTGCCGGCCGCGATATCGCGGTAGAGCTGACTGATACAGCCCTGCGGCAGGTTCCAGCCCTCGATCTTGCCGGCCACCGCCAGCGCCGCCACCTTGGGGATCAGTCCCCAATGCCCGCCGACCACCCGACGCAGCAGCCCTTCATGGCCCAACCGGTTGAGGCCACGGCTTTTTCCGTCGCCCTGGCCGGCAGCAAAGACGAGGCCAAGGTCGCGCGGCTGGCCGGTTTCGAGAAACCGCGCCTCGAGCGCGGCAAGCAATTCGTCGGGCACGCCGATGCCGACAAAGCCCGAGGTGGTGAGGGTATCGCCGGTCTGGATCAGGGCGGCAGCGTCAGCGGCGGAAACGACCTTGTTTGTCATGGCCTCAGCCTAGGGCCGCGCCGCGACATCGTCCAGCGCCAGACACCGCCGAGGTCGCGTCTTGACAGAAGCGGCGCCATTCAATACGCCTGAGTGGAACGTTCCAATAGATCAGTCAGGCCGGACAGAAATGACCCAGACAATCCCGCAAGACATCCTCGATGCGTTGACCGACGTCGATATGCCGCGTCTGGCGCCCGAGCCGGGTTTCGACGACAAGCTGTCGCTGGCCGGGCATGTCATTCCGGTGCATCGGGCCGGCGCCACGGTGGTGGGCAGCGGTGCGGCGGGGCTGCGCGCGGCGGTGGAACTCAAGCGGCGCGGTGGCGATGTGAGCATCGTCAGCCAGAGCGCCTGGGGCGGCACCTCGGCCTGTTCCGGCTCGGACAAGCAGACCTTGCACACCGCCAATACCGCCGATCAGGGCGACAATTTCAAGGAGATGGCCCGCGCCATCCGCTCGGGCGGCGCGATGGACGAGGACACCGCCTATATCGAGGCGGTGGGCTCGGTCCGGGCGATGGCTTCGCTGCAATTTCTCGGTCTTCCGCTGCCGCAGGACGGGTTGGGCGGCACCCTGCGCTATCAGACCGACCATGACGAGGTCGGCCGCGCCACCAGCTGCGGGCCGCGCACCTCGCGGCTGATGGTCAAGGTGCTGGCACAGGAGGCGCTCCGCCTGGGCATCGGCTTTTTCAACCAGACCACCGCCGTACGCATCCTGAGCGACGGCAATCGGGTCACCGGATTTCTCGCCATCCGCCCGAAGGACCGGTCAGAGCAGAATCCGCTGGGCCTCGCGCTCTTTTGCTGCGAGGCGCTGGTGCTGGCGGCGGGGGGACCGGGCGAGCTCTATCGCGACAGTGTCTTTCCCAACGGCTGTTTCGGCTCGCTCGGGCTGGCGCTGGAGGCCGGGCTCGAGCTGGTCAACATCACCGAGAGCCAGTTCGGCATCGGCACCCGGCGCGAGGGTTTTCCCTGGAACCTGTCGGGCACCTATGTGCAGGTCATCCCGCATATCTATTCGCTCGACGACGCCGGGCAGGAGTGCCATTTCCTCGCCGACTATTACCGCAGCACGCAGGAACTGGCCTCGAACGTCTTTCGCAAGGGCTATCAATGGCCGTTCCATGCCGCGCGGATGCTCGATTTCCGCTCCAGCCTTGTCGACCTGGCAATCTTTCGCGAGACGCAGAAGGGCCGACGGGTGTTCATGGACTTCAATCGCAACCCTCTGCCGGTGCCCGGCGACGCACCGTTTGACCTTGACCGGCTGGATGACGACGTGCGCGGCTACCTGCGCAATGCCGGGGCCGATCAGGCGCTGCCGATCGACCGGCTGCGGCACATGAACCCGCTCGCGATCGAGCTTTACCGCCGCTACAAGGTCGATATCGCCGCCGATCCGCTGGAATTCGCGGTGAACAACCAGCACATGAACGGCGGCATCGCGGTCGATCCCTGGGGGCGGAGCAATCTCGCCGGGGTCTATGCGGTGGGCGAGGCCGCGGGCACCCATGGCGCCACGCGGCCGGGCGGGTCGGCACTGAATGCCGGGCAGGTCTTTGGCACCCGGGTTGCCGAACATATCGCGGCGGCCGGGCGTGCCTCGGTGCCGGCGCAGGGCCTGGCTCCGGGCGTGGCCGAGGCGGTGGTGGCCATCGACGCGCTGTTGCGGCCGGAAACCGGGGTGCCGTTGCAGGAGGTGCGCCGCGAGGTGCAGGCGCGGATGAGCGACACGGCCGGCATTCTCTGCACCGCAGAAGAGGTGCGCGCCGCCTTGCGGGACGCCCGCGCCTTGAACGCACGCATCCGGGCGCAGGGCATCGCCTTTGGCCGCAGCAGCGAGGCCGGCCGGGCGCTGCAATGGCAGCAGATGGCGCTGGCCTCGGAGGCGGTGCTGGCGGCGCTCGATCACTACATCTCATCCGGCGGCGGCAGCCGGGGCGCGCGGGCAATCTGCGATCCGGCCGGCACCGCTTTGCCGATGTCGGTCCAAGGCCCGCTGGAAGACGTGCGCTTCCGCCCCGAGCGCGAGGACGACAAGGCCAGCCAGATCACCCTGCGGATGGCGGGCGGCAGGATGACGCTTGCCACGCGGCCCAATCGGGCGTTCGACGAAGGGGCCAAGGCGTTTTTCGAGCGCGACTGGCCGGCCTGGCTGACCGGGGCGATCTATGACCTGCCGTCGCCGCCGCTCGACTGACGTACCACCAGGCTCACCGGCGTCCGGGTTTCCCCCGGCGGCGGGGTGCCTTTGTCGAGCCAGCCGATCACCGTTTCCGCCGCCTGCGCGCCGATCCGGGCAATGTCGCAGCGCACCGAGGTGAGCGTGGGAAAGCATTGGGCCGCCTCGGAAATATCGTCGAATCCCACGAGGCGGAAGCCTTGCCCGACGTCGCGACCCACTTCCTGAAAGCCGGACAGCATGCCCAGCGCGACGAGATCGTTGAAACAGACGGCGGCATCGACCTGCGGATGTGTCTCGGCCAACCGCCTTGCCGTCTCGCGGCCGAATTCGCGGGTCGACTGGCCGGTCAGCATCACCGGCGTCATGCCGGCCTCGGCCAGCGCCGACAGATAGCCGTCCTGGCGCTCTTCCGTCACCGCCCGCCCCTCGAGCCCGCCGACAAAGGCCACCTGCCGCGCGCCTCCGGCCAGCAGATGCCGGGTCGCCTCGCCGCTGCCCCGGGCGTAATCGGGCGCGGTGAGGGGGAAGAGATCGAGCCGGTCGTCGACCCGGCGCAGCATCTGCATCGCCGGAATTCCGGCGCGCGCGATGGCGTCAAAGGTCGCCCGCGTCTCGCCATAGGCCGGGCAGAGGATCAGCGCCGAAACACCATGTTCGATCATCGAGCCGACCACCTGGGCTTGCAGCCCCGGGTCTTCGTCGGTGTTGGCGATGACGGCGGAATACCCTTTGTCGGCCAGTGCCATCTGCAAGGACGTGGCGAATTCGGTAAAAAACGGGTTGCGCAGATCATTGATCACCAGCCCGACCAGCCCGGCGTTCGAAGACCGCATGTTGGCGGCCGATCGGTTGTAGACATAGCCGATCCGCGCCATCGCGGCGCGCACCTGCTTGCGGGTCTCGTCGCGCACCGAGGCGCTGTTCTGCAACACCAGGCTGACGGTCGATTTCGACACGCCCGCCTCGCGCGCGACGTCGATTATGGTCGGTCTGCGGGTCATTTCTGTGCTCTTCCGCCGTTCTCCTAGAATCAACCTGCCATAGGCCGGTCCGAGGGCAAACGCCAGTCGTGACCGCTCAGGCGCCCGCGACCTCCAGGTCGAAACAGAGAATGCCGTCCTTGCCGCCCTGGGCGTGTTCGGTCAGCTTGGCGCCGGCAATCTGGTGATCGGGATGGTCCTGATAGGCCTGCAACCCGTCCCAGTCGGTGAAATCGGCGACAAAGCCGTGCATGTAGCCGCGCTCCATCTTTTCCGGGCTTTCGCTCTTGCCGGCGGTGATGCCGAGGCAGGCGGGCAGCTTGTCCTCGATCTCTTTCAGTTCGGCAAACAGCGCGGCGATCTTCGCCTCGCTCACCTCCGGCTGGAACCGGATCAATACCACGTGTCGGATCATGCTTTCATCCCGTTGTCTGATTTGATCATCTCTGCCGCCTTTTCGCCGATCATGATGGCGGCGGCGTTGGTGTTCGAGGAGATCACCGTCGGCATGATCGAATTGTCGACCACCCGCAGTCGCTCGATGCCGTTGAACCGCAGGCGGGTGTCCACCACCGCGCCGTCATCCACCCCCATCCGACAGGTGCCCGCGCAATGGTGCGAGGTCTTGGAATGGGTGCAGATGAAATCGAAATACGCCTGATCGGTCTTCACATCCGGGCCGGGCAGGCGTTCGGCCAGGATGTATTTGGCCAGCGGGGCTTGCGACAGGATCTCCTGCGTCAGCTTCAGCCCGCGGATCGACATCTCGCGATCCAGCGGGTCTTGCAGATAGTTCGGATCGATCAGCGGCGCCTTGGCCGGATCGGCGCTCTGCAATCGGACGGTGCCGCGCGAGCGCGGGCGCAGGTAGCAGGAATTCAGCGTGATCCCGCCCTGCGGCATGGCGGCGACCCCGTGTTCGATGCCGGTGCCGAGGCCGAGGTGGAACTGGATGTCGGGCGAACGCGCGTCGGGATCGGCGTACCAGAAGCCGCCGGTCTCGAACAGCGACGAGGCCACCGGCCCCTTGCGGCCCATGACATATTGCAGCCCGGCCAGCGCCGCCCAATGCGGCCTGGCGTAGCGGTCATAGCTGTAGGGGCCGGACAGCTCGCTGATGCAGTAGAGGTCGAGGTGGTCCTGAAGGTTCGCACCGATCTCGGGCTGGTCGGCCACCACGTCGATGCCGAGTTGCGACAGATGGTCCGCCGGTCCGAGGCCCGAGAGCTGCAAGAGGCGTGGCGAGCCCACGGCACCGGAGCAGAGCAGCACCTCGCGATCCGCCATCAGCCGCGTGCCGTCCATCATCTCGATGCCGGTGGCGCGGCCACGCTCGACCAGCAGCCTGCGCACCTGCGCGCCAAGCTTGACCGTCAGGTTCGGGCGCCTGCGGTTCGGGGTGACATAGGCCATCGCCGCCGAGGAGCGCCGCACATTGCGCTGGGTCAGCTGGTAATAGCAGACACCATCCTGCGTTTCGTCGTTGATGTCGGGATTGCGCGGAATGCCAAGCGCGGCGGCGGCTTCGAAATAGGCCTCGCAGATCGGCAGCGGCGCGCGCGGTTCGCTGACCCCCAGCGGCCCGCCCTTGCCATGGAAGGCGTTCTCGTAGGTCTCGTTGTCCTCGGCCTTCTTGAAGAAGGGCAGCACGTCGTCATAGCCCCAGCCGGTACAGCCCATCTGTCGCCATTCGTCGTAGTCCTGGGGGTTACCGCGGGTGTAGATCTGGGCGTTGATCGCCGAGCCGCCGCCGATCACCTTGGCCTGGGTGTAGCGGAACACCTTGTTCTGCATGTGTTTCTGCGGAACCGTGTCCCAACCCCAGGAGCCGATGCCCTTGGTCATCTTGGCGAAGCCGGCGGGCAGGTGGTAGAAGGGATGGCGGTCGCTGCCCCCCGCTTCCAGCAGCAGCACCCGCGCCGAGGCGTCCTCGGACAACCGCCCGGCCAGGACCGAACCGGCCGAGCCGCCGCCGATGATGATGAAATCGTAACCTTTGGACATGGGGTCTTCCTGAGTTTGGGGCGTGGTCAGCCCGCGAGATCGTGCTGGCGCAGATGCGCCCCGGCCCGCAACGCCAGCGCCGCTACGGTCAGCGCCGGGTTCACCGCGGCCGAGGTCGGCAGGAGCGCGGCGTCGGTGATGAAGAGGTTGGGGTGGTCGTGGCTGCGGCCAAAGCTGTCGGTGACGCTGGCACCCGGGTCATCGCCCATCCGCGCGGTGCCGCATTGATGCGACGGCGTGCGCCGATCAAAGGGTTTCGCCACAACCACCGGATAGCCTGCCTTGCGCAGCAGCCGCTTGAGCCGGCTGACCAGCGCGGCATGGGCCTGCATGTTCGAGCGCTGCCAGTCGAGCACGATCTGCCCGTTTTTCAGCGTCACCCGGCTGGCGGGGTTGGGCAGATCCTCGGACATGGCATAAAGGTCGATCGAGCGGGCGGCGATCCAGTCGGCCAGCGGCCCCGGCAGGCCGGAGCTGGCGCGCAGGATCGGACCCGAGATCTTGCCCAGCAGCTGGATATTGCCCAGCGGTTCGCCGCCGGGCCCGCCGGTGAGGTAAAAATCGTTCAGCATAAGGGTCTTCTGATAGACCGACGGGTTCTTGCGCAGCGGGTGCAGGGCCAGAACCGCCGAGCAATTGTGGTTCATGAAATTGCGCCCGACCTGATCGGAGCGATTGGCGAGCCCGGTGGGGCAGCTCTCGTCCGCCGAGGCCAGCAGCAGCGCGGCGCTCTGCACCGCGCCGGCGGCCAGGGCGACGAGGCCGGCCTCGATCACCTCGCCGCTCTCCAGTTCGACACCGCGCAGCCGGTTGCCCGCGCCGCGCAGCAGCCGCCTGACCCGCGCCCCGGTGCGCAGTGTCACGTTGTCCTGCGCCAGCGCCTGGGTCAGCGCGGCGCTTTCGGCGTCACGTTTGCCGCCATTGGTGTCGGGAAAGGCATCCCAGGGCGTCCTGGCCCGCGACAGCCAGCGCTCCAGATCGACCGCCAGCGGCACCGATGACGGATGCAGGCCGAGCGCGGCCAGCCGGTCGCGCAGATCGGCGATGACCGGTTCATGCGGCACCGGGCCAAAGGGATAGTCGCGGGCATGCGGCGGTTCCGTCGGGTCGTCTCCGGTCTTGCCGCGCACGCTGTAGAGCCGCTCGGCCTCGCAATAGAATGGTTCGAGATCGGCATAGGAGATCGGCCAGCCCGGCGTGGTGCCGCCGATGTGGCGCAGGGGGCGGAAATCCTCGGCGCGATAGCGGATCAGCGCGCCGCCGTAGAATTTCGAGTTGCCGCCGACATTGTAGTAGTTGCCGGGGTTGAAGGCGCGGCCGGCCCCGTCGAGCCATTGTTCGTCCGGGCGGTAATGGCCGCGCGCAAAGATCGCCTCGGGATCGCGATCATGTTCCGAAGGGCGCAGATGGTGGCCGCGTTCGAGGATGACGATGCGGCGGCCGCTCGGCGCCAGGCTGGCGGCGAGCGTTGCTCCGCCGATCCCGGAGCCGACGATCACGATATCCGCCGCCGCGCGCATTCAGGAAATCCGCAGCTCGGTTTCGGGATCGAAGGCCACCGCCTTGTCCATGTTGATGGCAAAGGGGAAGCTTTGCCCGGCATGGACATCCACATCGGCGCGGAACCGTCCGGTGACCTCCTTGCCCCCGAGCTGGGTGACGACAAAGGTGTCCGAGCCCGCCGGTTCGGTCACTTCCACATGCGCCTCGACGATCTGCACGGAACGGCTGTTGCGGTCGGCGCCGTCGCGGTCGGTGATCGCTTCGGGGCGCAGGCCCAGCACGATCTCGCGGCCGTCGTGCGCCTCGAACCCCTTGCCTTCGGGAAAGGGCAGGGTGGCCTCGGTGCCGTCGGCCAGCCCGGCCATGGCCACCGCGCGTCCGTTTTCCACCGCGATGCGGGCGGGGAAGAGGTTCATCGAGGGTGAGCCCATGAAGCCCGCCACGAACATGTTGGCCGGATTGTCATAGATCTCCTTGGGCGTGCCCAGCTGCTGCACATGGCCGCCGAACATCACCGCGATCCGGGTCGAGAGCGTCAGCGCCTCGATCTGGTCATGCGTCACATAGACGATGGTGGTATTGAGCTTCTGGTGCAGTTTCTTGATCTCGGTGCGCATGTCGACGCGCAGCTTGGCATCGAGGTTTGACAGCGGTTCGTCGAACAGGAAGACATCGGGGTCACGCACCAGCGCCCGGCCCATGGCGACCCGCTGACGCTGGCCGCCGGAGAGCTGGCCGGGTTTGCGATCGAGCAGGTGCTTGATCTGCAACAGATCCGCCACTTCGTTCATCGCCTTCTCGCGCTCGGGCTTGGGCGTGCCGTGCATCTCGAGACCAAAGACGATGTTCTGGCCGACGTTCATGTTGGGGTAGAGCGCATAGCTCTGGAACACCATGGCGATGTTGCGCTCGGCCGGCCGGACGCCGTTCATCGACCGGCCCTTGATGGCGATGTCGCCCGAGGTGACCTCTTCCAGCCCGGCGATCATGTTGAGCAGGGTGGACTTGCCGCAGCCCGAGGGGCCGACGAGCACGAGGAATTCGCCTTCCTCGACCGAAATATTGGTCTCGTGCAGCACCTTGACCGTGCCATAGGATTTGGTGGCATTGTTGATATCGAGAAATCCCATCGGATTATCCTTTCACAGATCCGGCCATCAGCCCGCGGACGAAGTAGCGGCCGGCGACGATGTAGACGAGGAGGGTGGGCAGGGCGGCCATGATGGCGCCCGCGAAATGGACGTTGTATTCCTTCACCCCGGTCGAGCTTTGCACCAGGTTGTTGAGGGCCACGGTCATCGGCTGGCTGTCGAAATCCGAGAAGGAGGCGCCGAACAGGAAGTCGTTCCAGATGTTGGTGAACTGCCAGATCACGCAGACCACGGCGATCGGGCCTGACGAGGGCAGCATGATGCGGCGGAAGATGGTGAAGAACCCGGCGCCGTCGATCATCGCCGCGCGCACCAGTTCGGTGGGGAACTGCTGATAGTAGTTGCGGAAATAGAGCGTCGAAAAGCCGATGCCATAGACCAGGTGTACGAACACCAGCCCCGGCACGGTGCCAGCCAGACCCGCCAGCCCCAGCATCCGCGCCATCGGAATCAGCACCATCTGGAAGGGGATGAAGCAGCCGAAGAGCAGCAGGCCAAAGAGCACGGTGTCGCCGCGAAACCGCCATTTGGTCAGCACATAGCCATTGAGCGCGCCCAGCACGGTCGAGATCGCGACCGCCGGCACCACCATGACGATGGAGTTCCAGAAGAACGGCTTGAGACCCGTGGCCTCGACGCCGATCTGCGCCGTCGACCAGGCGCTTTTCCACGGCGCGACGGTCCATTGGTCGGGCAGGGACATCATCCCGCCGGCCTGGATTTCACTTAGCGGTTTCAGCGAATTGACCACCATCACGTAAAGCGGCAGCAGATAATAGAGACAGAACAAGGTGAGCAGGGTGTAGATCACGAAGCGCGTGCCGGCCCCGGTGCGCACCACGGTTGCGGTTGCATTGCTGGACATCACTTCTTCTCCCTGAGTTCGGAATAGATGTAAGGCACCATGATCGCGGCGATCGCCATCAGCATGATCGTGGCCGAGGCCGCGCCGATGCCCATCTGGTTGCGGGTGAAGGTGTAGGAATACATGAAGGTCGCCGGCAGTTCGGTGGCCGTGCCAGGCCCGCCGCCGGTCAGCGCGATAACCAGGTCGTAGGATTTGATCGCCATATGCGCCAGCACCACGAAGGCCGACATGAAGGCCGGGCGCAGTTGCGGGATGACGATCCGGCGATAGAGCGCCATGTTCGACGCGCCGTCGATCTGGGCCGCTTTCAGCACCTCGTTGTCGATGCCGCGCAGGCCGGCGAGGAACATCGCCATGACAAAGCCGGAGGTCTGCCAGACCGCGGCGATGACGATGGTATAGATCGCCATGTCGCCGTCCTTGATCCAGTCGAAGGTAAAGCTTTCCCAGCCCCAGGAGCGTACCACGGCCTGCAAGCCGATGCCGGGATCGAGGAACCATTTCCAGGCGGTGCCGGTGACGATGAAGCTGAGCGCCATCGGGTAGAGGTAGATCGTGCGGATGAAGCCCTCGGCCCGGATTTTCTGATCCAGCAGGATCGCCAGCGTCAGGCCCAGCGCGCAGCAGATCACGATATAAAGCGAACCGAAGATCAGAAGGTTGGTAACGGCAGTGTCCCAGGCGCGGATGCGGAACAGTTTGGAATAATTTTCCCAGCCCACCAGATCGTAGGAGGGCAGGATACGGCTGTCGGTGAAGGAAAGGTAGAAGGTGAAGATGATGAAGCCGTAGACGAAGATCAGCACCATCGCGAGGCTCGGGCTGAGAACGATTTTCGGCAGGGCTTCGCGCAGCCAGTCAGAACCGCCTCGGCGGGGTTTGGCAACCTGTGTCATGGGAGTCTCCGGGTGGCAGGGTGGGAAAGCGCACGCGGCGCTTTCCCGAAAGGTGCCGGTTACTGCGAGATTTCGACCGCAGTGACCAGCTCGTCGACGGCGGTTTCGCTGTCGTACTCGCCGTTGAAATGTGCGGTGATCACGTCATACATCGCGTTCTTGACCGCGGCCGGGTTGGCGTGGCCGTGGCCCATGGAGCCATAGAGGTTGCCGCTTGCCGCGGCCGCCTTGAAGTCTTCGTAGGCGCGTTGACCGCAGGCATCCAGCGCGCTGGCGTCAAGGTCGGTGCGGGCCGGAACCGAGCCCTTGACCTTGTTGAAGGCGATCTGGAATTCCGGCGACATGATCGCCTTGGCCAGTGCCGCCTGTTCATCCGACACGCCGTCGCCCTGGCTGAACATGGCGAACTGGTCCGAGTTGAAGGTCACCTGATCCTGGCTGCCGGGGAAGCGGAAGCAGAGGAAATCCTCGCCCGGCACCTTGCCGGCGTTGAGGAATTCGCCCTTGGCCCAGTCACCCATCAGCTGGAACGCGGCTTCCTTGTTGATCACCATGGCGGTGGCCAGGTTCCAGTCGCGGCCCGAGAAGTTGTCATCGACGAAGCCGCGCAGGGTGCCCATGCGGTCGAAGACCTCTTTCATCTGGTCCGAGCCCAGCGCCTCGGGATCGAGATCGATCATCGAGGCCTGGTAGAACTCGGGCCCACCGACCGACAGCACCACCGCGTCAAAGAAGGTGGCTTCCTGCCAGGCCTGGCCGCCATGCGCAAGCGCGGTATAGCCGGCGGCTTCGGCCGCTTCCAGGGCGGCGACGAAATCGTCCCAGGACTGCGGCTCTTCGAGGCCGAGTTCGTCCATGATCGCCTTGTTGGCCCAAACCCAGTTGGTCGAGTGCACGTTGACCGGGGCCGAGACCCATTGGCCGTCATGGGTGGCGAACTTTTGCAGCGCCGCCGGGATCACCTCGTCCCAGTTGCCCTCTTCGGCGATCGGGTTGAGGTTGGCCAGTGCGCCCTCCTTGGCCCAGTCGGTGATGTCAAAGCCCAGCATCTGCACGGCGGTCGGCGCATTGCCCGAAGTCACCCGCGCCCGCAGCACGGTCATCGCCTGGGTGCCGCCGCCACCGGCGACCGGCATGTCCTGCCAGCCGATGCCCTGACCGGCCAGATCCTCCTTGAGTACGTTGAGCGCCGCGGCCTCGCCGCCGGACGTCCACCAGTGCAGTACCTCGACGTCGGCTGCCATCGCCGGCGCGGCCCCGAGGCCGACCGCCATGGCCGTCATTTTCAGTGTCTTCATCATTGTCATGATCGTTCTCCCTGTTGTTGCGCCCCTCCCGGGCAGCCATATTAAAACGTTACAAATCGCTTTTCCGTCAAGCTTTAACTTTTCATTGAACCTCCGCGATGCCGTGATGGGCGATTTAAGCCACTGTTATTATATTAAAATCTCAAGAGCATGTGTCTGTCAGAATTTTTTCCAGAAAGATTTCAGTTGAATCGTTTTAAGTTTGCCGCTTACTCTGAAACCGATTTCGTCGCCCGCTGTGGCAGTTCGTGAAGTGGATCCCATGAGCCCCGACCCCCGATTCGACCAACCCAGGCCAACGCTGCGCACGGTCGCCGAGCTGACGGGATATGCGGTGGCCACGGTGTCGCGGGCGCTGGCCGACGACCCCAAGATCGCCAAGAGCACGCGGAAAAAGATCGCCGATGCGGCGCGAAAGGTGGGCTACGTCCCCGACCGTGCGGCGCGGCGTCTGCGCACCGGGCGCACCCAGGTGGTGACGCTGCTGCTCAACACCGATCACGAGTTCCTGGGCTTTACCCACGAGTTCCTGACCGGCATCACCCAGGGTCTGCGTGGCACGGGCTATTCGGTCACGGTGGTGCCCGACAGCCTCGGGCCCGATCGGCTGAGCCCGGTGCGCACGATCCTGCGCAACCGGCTGGCTGATGGCCTGCTGTTCACCCGCACCGAAAGCTTCGATCCGCGGGTGCGGCTGTTGATGGAAGAGGGCTTTCCCTTCGTCTGTCACGGCCGGACCGAATTTGCCCAGCCGCACGCCTGGGTGGACTACGACAACGAAGCCTTTGCCCGGGTGGCCGTCGACCGGCTGATCCAGCGCGGCCGCAAGCGCATTCTGCTGATCCCGCCGGCCGAGGATTTCACCTTTGCCCAGCACATCCGCTACGGCTTTGTCTCTGCGGCCCGCGCCGCCGGCATCGATCATGAGGTTGTCTCTTCGGTCAATATCGACAGCCCCGGCGCCGAGATCGCCGAAGCGCTGCGTGCGCGGCTGGCCCGGCCCGATCCGCCCGATGGCTATGTCTGTGTCGGTGAGGCGATCGCCCTGGCCACCATGGGGGTGCTGGCGGATGCCGGTGTGGTGCCGGGCATTGCGGCCGACGTGGTCGCCAAACGCGCCTCGCCGATCTTCGACAACATCCGGCCGCGGATCGAGACCGTCTTCGAAGACCTGCGCGCCACCGGCCAGACCATGGCCGAGATGCTTCTGCGCAACATGGATGGCGAGCCGGCGGGCGGGCTTCAGCACCTCTTTCCGCCGGGCCCGGCAAGCTGGCAGGCGTCCGATGCCACGGTCTCGGCCTGAGCCCGCCAGGGGCGGGCAGGGCGGACGGGCCATCGCTGTTGTCTGTTCGCTATCGCACCACATCAGGGTCTCCATCAGCTTCGGTCTTGGCCGCAGCCACGTTTCCGAAAAATGTCAGCCTGTCTTTACCCAAGGCGCCCGGCTGCGCCCGATGCGCATGACCAGCGATTTCACCTCGAGGAACTCCTCGAACCCGTAACGTCCGATTTCGCGACCCTGCCCGGATTCCTTCATCCCGCCAAAGGCGAGTTCGGGAAAGCCGTCCATCCAGGTATTTGTCCAGACCGTGCCGGCCTGCGCCTTGCGGCAGAAGCTCAAGCAGGTGTGGACATCCTCGCTCCAGACGCCCGCAGACAGACCGTAGGCCGAGTCATTCACCAGGGCAACAGCCTCGTCGAAATCGCGAAAGGTGAGCACCGAGAGCACCGGGCCAAAGACTTCGGCCCGCGCGATCTCCATCTCTGGCGTGACCCCGCGCACCACCGTCGGTTGATAAAATTGCTGGCCCAGGCCCGGCACTTCCATCATCCCGCCGCCGAGCATGACCTCGGCGCCCTGGTCTCTGGCGGCCCGCACATAGCCGTCGATCTTTTGCTGGTGATCGGCGGTGACGATGGCGCCGACCTGGGTGTCGGGGTGCATCGGGTTGCCGAACACCACCTGCCGCGACAGCGCCACCACCCGCTCGACAAAGGCATCGGCAATGTCCTCGTGCACGATGATCCGCGAGGAGGAATTGCAGCATTGGCCGACGTTGAAATAGACGCCGAAGGTCACCGCATCGGCGGCGCTTTCGAGATCGGCATCGGGAAAGATCACCTGCGGGTTCTTGCCGCCCAGCTCCAGCGCCACTTTCTTGAGGCTGTCGCCGGCGGACTTGGTGATCAGCTTGCCCACTGCGGTGGAGCCGGTAAAGCTCACCATGTCGACATCCTTGTGGGTGGTCATCAGGCTGCCCACCGGATCGCCGTGGCCCAGCACGATGTTGCAGACCCCGGCCGGCAGGCCGGCCTCGTTGAGCAGCTCGCCCAGCATGGCGGTGGTCGAGGGCGTCATTTCCGAGGGTTTGACCACGCAGGTACAGCCGGCGGCCAGGGCAAAGGGCAACTTTTGGCTGAGGATCCAGAACGGGAAGTTCCAAGGCGTGATGATCGAGACCACGCCGATCGGTTCCTTCAGAACCACGCCAAGGATGTCGGCGCCCAGGGTGTTGTGGCTGTCGCCGTGGCTGGCCCGCGCGAGGCTGGCGGCATAGCGCCAGAGATCGGCCGCGCCGCCGCATTCGCCGCGGGCCTGGCTGATCGGCTTGCCGCTTTCCAGCGTTTCGATCACCGCCAGCCGCTCTTCGTTCGCCTCGATCAGATCGGCGACGCGGTTGAGTACGATGGCGCGCTCCTTGCCCGAAAGGTCGCTCCAGCACCCGTCGTCAAAGGCGCGGCGGGCGGCGGCGATGGCGGCTCCGGTCTCGCTGGCGGTGCCAAGCGCGGCGCGGCTGACCACAATGCCATGCGAGGGCGAGACGCGGTCGGAGGTGCGGCCATCGGCGCTGTCGTGATATTGCCCGTCGATAAAATGCCGCGCCACATAGGGCGCCTCGGGCATTGCCACGGTCTGGTCGGTCTGGATGGTGAGGTCGAGCATGACTTACTTTCCCGAGAAATCTGGTGTGCGTTTGTCGCGGAAGGCGGCGACGCCCTCGGCGCGATCGTCGGTGGCAGCGATGGCGGCGCTGCCCAGCGCCTCGACCATGGCGGCCCGATCCTCACCTTGGGCGGCATGGATCATCGTCTTGGCAACCTCGACCGCGCGCGGCGAGAGGGTGACGGCGCGCTCCAGCAGCGCCAGCGCCGCGGCGCGGGGGTCCTCGTCGACGGCGGCAACAAAGCCACAGGCCAGCGCCCGGTCGGCCTTAATGCGGTGCCCAAAGAGCGCCATCTCCTTGACCATCGGTTCGGGCAAAAGCCGCAGGAGCCGCTGGGTGCCGGACCAGCCCGGCACGATACCGACGCCGGCCTCGGGCAGGGCCAGAGCCGCCTTGGGGGCCATCACCCGCAGGTCGCAGGCCGCCGCCAGCTCCAGCCCGCCGCCGAAGGCATGGCCGTTGAGCACGGCAAGGGTCGGTTTCGACAGCCGCGCCAGCCGGTCAAAGATGCGGTGGCCGTCGCGCACCCAATGGCGGGCGAATTCGGCCGGTGTCAGATCGCCCCAGCCGTTGATGTCGGCCCCGGTGCAGAAGGCGCGGTCGCCTTCGGCTGTGAGCATCACGGCAGCGATCGCTGGATCGCGCTCGATCCGCTCGAGATGCGCCGAGAGCGCGCCCAGCATTTCGACAGTCAGCGCGTTCATCTTGGCCGGGTTGTCGAGCCTGAGTTCGGTGATGCGGCCCCGTTGTTCGAACCGGACGCCGCTCATTGGCCCCATCCCATCGGCGCATCCGCCAGCAGTGACAGCGGCAGGGTAACGGCATCCTCCGCCACCCGGACCCGCCCGCCGGAGGCCGCGACGATATCGCGCGCGGGGTCGATGCCGGGCATGATCTCGGTGGCCACGAGGCCCTGATCGGTCAGGCGGATCACGCAGCGTTCGGTGACATAGAGGATTTCCTGCTCTAGCTCCCGCGCGCGTTTGCCGGAAAAGGTCACATGTTCAACCGCTTCCACCATCTTGGTGAACTTGCCCGGGGCGGCGATCCGAATGCCCTGATCGGTCAGTTCGACCTTGGCGCCGGCCTCGAACCAGCCGGAGAAGACGATCTTCTTCGCCCCCGCCGTGATGTCGACGAAGCCGCCGCAGCCGGCCGTCAGATAGGGTTTCTTGCCAAGTTTCGAAACGTTGACGTTGCCCTCGACATCGACCTCGAGGAAGGACAGAAAGGACACGTCGAAACCGCCGCCCTGGAAATAGATGAACTGTTGAGGCGAGGGCACGAAAGCATCGGCGTTGGAGGCGCAGCCAAAGGCGAAACCGGTCAGCGGCATGCCGCCCACAGCGCCCTGTTCGATGGCCCAGGTCACCGCTTCGGGCTGGCCCTCCTCGAGCAGGATGCGCGGCACCATGGCGCTGATGCCGAAGCCGAGGTTGGCCGACATGCCGGGGCGCAGCTCCATTGCCGCGCGCCGGGCGATGACCTTTTCGACACCATGTTCGGCCAGGGCAAAACTCTCCCAAGGGCGCATCACCTGGCCCGAGATCGCCGGGTCATACGGCGTCTCACAGGTCTGCTTCTGATCTTCGTCGATCACCACCAGATCGACCAGATGCCCCGGCACCCGTACGTCATGTGGCCGCAGCGAGCCGCGCTTGGTGACGCGGCTGACCTGGGCAATCACCAGCCCGCCGTGATTGCGCACGCAGATCGCCTGTTCCAGCCCGCCCAGATAGGCGCCTTCGTGCTCATAGGTCAGGTTGCCGTGTTCATCCGCCGTGGTGGCGCGCAGGATGGCGACATCGGGCACGATATTGGGGAAATGCAGCCAGGTATCGCCGTCGAACTCGACGCGCTTCACAATCGGCGCCGCGGCGCCCCGGTCGTTCATCGCGCAGCCTTCGCGGCGGGGATCGACAAAGGTATCCAGCCCCACCTTAGTCAGCACGCCGGGCCGCTTCGCCGCCGCCTCGCGGGTCATGTCAAAGAGGATGCCGGAGGGCACGTTGTAGGCCGCCACGCGGTCTTCGACGACCATCTTCCAGATCTCGGGCATCGGCTTGGACGAGGGGCCCGAGGGGTAAGAGCCGCCGAGAATCCGCGCCAGAAGCCCGTCCTTGGCAATGTGGTCGACGCCCTTGATGCCGTACATGTCGCCGGCGGCAATCGGGTGGATGGTGGTCAGGTCGCGCGGATGGCCCTCGCTGTCGAACCGCGTGCCGATGGCTTCGAGCATGCGGTCGGGGCAGCCCAGCGCCGATGAGGACGAGACGGTGACGACAGCGCCGTCGGGAATGCGTGCCGCCGCCGTTTCGGGGGTGACGATCTTGGTCATGAGGCTACTCCGTAATCGAGGCTTTGGCGGGTGCCGCTCTGCGCGGCATCGCGCACCGCCAGCGCAATCATCAGCGATTTCAGCCCGTCGGTGCCCGAGGCGCTGGCCTCACGACCGTCACGCGCGGCCGCTTCGAACCGGCGCACGGCGGTCTCGTAAAGGCTGGTCGTGTCGAAGGGCAGGGCGCTGCGGCCCGCGGCGGTGATCAGCTCCAGCGCGCCTTTCGGATCCTGCGCCATGACATCCCGCGCGATCAGCGAGCCTTCGGTGCCATGCACCTCGAGCCCCGAGGTGGTATGCGGGTGGGTAAAACTCTCGTGGCTGAACACCATTGCGCCCGAGGGCATGCTCCAGACCGACATGGCGCTGTCTTCGACGCCCTGGCCCATGCCCGAGACGGCGGACTCGGCGATTACCGACGCCGGGTCTTCCTGCAACAGGAAGCGCACGGTATCGGCGTTGTGCACGGTGATGTCGGGGATCACCCCGCCGCCGGCCGCCGGATTGTCGAGCCGCCAGCCGCGCAGATGCTCGGGCAGGTGCACGGCATGAAAGACCCGCAGCGACAGGATACGGCCCAGCCGGCCCGAGGCGATGGCCTCGCGAATGGCACGGTGGCTGCCGGCGTGGCGCAGGTGGTGATTGACGCCGAGAGTGACACCCGCGGCGCGCGCGGCGGCGATCATTTCCGCGGCCTCAGCGACACTCAGGGCCAGCGGCTTTTCGCAGAGCACATGCTTGCCGGCCGCGATCGCCGCCATCGCCTGGGCATGGTGCTTTTCATTGGTCGAAGAGATGTAGACCGCCTCGACCGCCGGATCCTCCAGCGCGGCGGCCAGATCGGTGCCGCTGTGCGGAATGTCGTGGCTCTGCGCATAACGTCTGGCGTGATCCTCGGAACCGCTGACCACCCAGCGGACCGTGCCACCCTCCTGCGCGCGCAGCGCGCCGATCATGTATTGGCTGGCGATCGTACTGGCGCCGGAAAGTGCCCAAATCACGCTCTGTCCTCCTGTTCGTTGGAACGTTCCATATCATTAGTGGAACGTTCCACATCGAGTCAAGAGGTTTTCCGTTTTCCGGCCTTCACGGGCGCCTGTTTGTCGGCAGGGGCCAATGCTGCATTGACGCGGCACCTGCTCAGAACGGGGCGCGTCTTATCCGCCCGACCGAAGTGAAAAGCCGCAAGCGCGTGGCGGTTCGCGGCGCGCTTGCGATTTCCAGCCCCGCGCTCTGATCGATCCTGACCGTCGTTCCCGCCGCGACGTCCAGCGGCAGCGGGGTGATCCCGATCCGGACCGTCCCATTGACGAAAAGCCCGGTGGCATAGACGCTGATGAGCCTGCCGTCCGGCGCCGCGATATCCAGCCTGTCGCCGGCGTTGATATCGTGCCAGGGATCGCTCAGCGCCTCGATCGGGAGCCATTGCGCGCCGGCATGCGCCGCCGCCCGCGTGCGCGTGGCAAAGACCTGACCTTCGGCAAAGACCGCTGGCCCGCCTCGGTCCGGCGGCCCGGTGCGGCGCTCGGCCGTGCCGGCAAAGACTGGTCCCTCCAGCCGCCCAAAGGCGTGGTTCTGGCTGTGGATCAGCCCGTCGTACCGATGAATGCGCGCGGTCCAGCGGCCTTCGCCCCCGAGCGCGTAAAGCGCCTTTCGCGCGCCGGTCAGCCAGCAATCGCCCAGATCGACCCGGCCACGGAACTGGCGCAGTCGGATTGCTTCGAGCGTGCCCTGCACCGCCGCGATGCTGTGGCCCTCGCAGGTGACGTTGAGCTCGCCATGGCGCTGCACGGCGATGTCGGTGCCGGGATAGGTTTCGAATTTCGACGTGCCGGTGCCCTTGTAGAGCACGCCATAATATTCCGTCTCCGGATCGGGCGCGATCTCGATCGCGGTCTGGTGGCCCACCCGGATCGGCGCGCGGTTCACCCGCCCGCGCTGGGCCGGATTGGCAAAGGCATCCGAGACATCGCCGACCCCGATCCAATAGGGATGGCTGACCCCGACATGCTCTGCCCGGCCGACATGAGCCCCGGCCACGGCGGCCAGTTCCCAGCCCTTGGTAAAGCCATGTGTCGCCCGGTCGATCGGGCTGAGAAACTCCAGCGTCACATTCTCCGGGTGCCAGGTTTCGGTCAGCGGATAGCCGGCTTTGTCGAGCGTCTCGCGCCCGGCGGGCGGCCGGTAACGGCCGCTCCAATGGGCCAGAAACAACATGTTGCTCGGCGTGTTGGTGCGGCCGAATGTGCCGACCTGAAACACCGGGCTGTCGATCCAGCCGACTGCGGCGGTCAGGATCGAGGGGTCGCTGTCGACATAACGGTCGTTCTCGTCGCCCCGCACCGAGGCCGCACGGCACACTCGCGCCCGCAGCCGGACATCGCGCCGGCGCGGCTGGGCCTCGGTGGTGTAATAGCCGGTGATCGCCCCGGCCACGACGCCATTCTGTCCGCGGTTCGCCGGTTTCGAGCCGTAGTAGCTGTACCGTCCGATGATCCGGTCACCCTCCCAGGCGGCCCCCGAGGCCGCGAGGTTCAGGCCGCATTGAAAGGTCTGGAAATCGGTCCAGAGCACGCCGCTGTGCCGCCATTCGGCGGTCAGGTCGAACTGCCGGCAGATGTCGATATACTGGCCCGCCTCCGGCCGGTAATGTAGCACGCCGCCCAGCCCGTCGGGGGACAGCTCGATCTCATAGTCGGCGGGCGACAGCTCGACATGCACCTGCTCGGCCAGCGCGGCGCGGTCCAGCCCGGGGTCATGGCGCAGCGCTGCAAAGACCTCGGCACGATAGAGCGCGACGCGGATTTGCTCGGGCCGCTCTGCAAAGAAGGGAAAGGCCCAGCGGTCCTCGCGGCCACCGGCCCGGACGCGGCTGTAGCTGCGCACCAGGTAATCGCCTTCGGCCCGGCAGCGGCCGGCGCCCTGCGCGCGGGCATAGCGATCGGCCAGCAGGAAGCCGTTGATCGCATTGCTGCCGCCCGCGCGCAGCGGCCCGTAGACGGCGCCGTTCAGCCCGTCGAGGTCGCCCTCGCGCAGCTGTCGCCAGCGCAGGTCGGGCAGGGCGCCGAAATGCTCCGGCCGGGGGGCGCCCAGCGGCACCACGTCGGCCATGTCGGGGATCCAGCGCGCGCCCGGTTGCCAGAGATAGCCAATGCCGCCGGCGGTAAAACGCTGGCCCGCGTCCAGCCGGCCGCCCGCCGCGCGCCAGGCCCGGGCGGCGTCTCTTGTGGCAAAATCCGGCGCATCGCCGGCGGCCCGCGCCGGGCGCAGGAACGGCGCGGTGGCGGCGGCGGTCAGAAATCTGCGGCGGTTCAGCATCGGCAGGCCCTTGAAGGTCTCGTCGCCCCAGCTTGCCTGCCTGAGCGGCGCGAGAGAACCCCGCCACGGGCGCGATCACCGCGACGTGAGCGCTCCGCCGCCTGTGGTCAGAAGTTGACCGCGACCCCGGGCAGGTTCAGCGCCTTGATCAGCTCGCGCAATTCCTGCCGCGCGGCGATATTCGACATGTTGAGCTGGCGCACCCCGGCATCCTTGAGATCGAGCAGCGTCAGCCCGCGGGGAAACAGCTCGCGAAACACCACCCGTTCGGAAAATCCGGGTGCGACGCGAAAGCCGATCCGCTTTGACAGCTTCTGCACCGCCTGTTCCATCTTCATCTTGTTGACCATCTGCTGCGCGCCCACCCGGTTGCGCAGCACCACCCAGTCGATCGGCTTGCCGCCGGCGACGGCGCGCTCCTGGCGGGCGCGCCAGACCATCTCGGAATAGACCGATGGCCCGGTGATCTTGTCGCCTTCGGTGTCGATATGGGCCAGCAGGTCGAAATCGACGAAGCTGTCGTTCAGCGGCGTCACCAGGGTGTCGGCCAGCGAATGCGCCAGCTGGCTCAGCCGGGTGTGCGAGCCGGGGCAGTCGATCAGCACGAAGTCGCAGACCGGTTCCAAGGCCGCGAGCGCGCCGTGGATCTTGGCGTCTTCGTCGCCTTCGGTGGCCGGCACGTCGTGATATTGCGGTGTCGGCAGCGCCAGCCCGGCCTCGGCCATATGGCTCAGCCGGTTGTGCATGTAGCGGCCGAACGTCTTCTGGCGCAGGTCGAGATCGACCACGCCGACGCTGTGCCCGATCCGCGCCAATGCGGTGGCCACATGCATCGACACGGTGGATTTCCCCGCGCCGCCCTTTTCATTGCCGACAACGATCTTGTGCGCCATGGGTTAGCCTCTCTGCCCTGACACCTGCTGCTGTGAGTGGCCGCTTATTCCCATCAACCCGGAGCACGTACAAGAGCCCGCGCGGGGTTTTTCGCCGATCCGGTCTTCTTCTGTTTGCAAATATCGGCGGGGTGTCCGGGGGCCAAAGCCCCCCCCCGGTGTGCGAGTCGGGGCGGCCCGGGGTCCGGGGGCAAAGCCTCCCGGCCGGTCGACCCCGCAGGCGCGGCGAAACCCGGCGCTGTCAGCCCCGCGCGCGTCCGCCGCGCGTCGCCAGCACGGTTGCAACCGCCAGCAGTGCACAGATCAGGATGGCCAGGATCAGCCGTTCGGGCGTGCCGTCAAAGACCAGCCCGGTCAGCCCAATCATCACACCGCCCACCACCATCTGCAACGTGCCGCCGTAGGACGAGGCGAGACCGGCGATCGGCCCGTGCGGGTCCAGCGCCAGCACCATCGAGGTCGGCACCACAAGGCCGAGGCAGGCATTGCCCAGCGCCAGCCCGAGGATCAGCCCGAACAGCGGCACCGCGCCGAGAAACGCCCAGAGACCAAGCAGCACCGCAAAGCCGGCAAAGCCGAAGGTCGCCCAGATCACCACCCGCGCCGCGCCAAAGCGGGCGCCCAGGGTGGCGGCGAATTGCGAGGCGGCGATAAAGCCCATGGCATTGACCGCAAAGGCCAGGCTGAACTGCTGCGGGCTGAGCCCGTAGGCGCCGGTAAAGACAAAGGGCGACATCGCCAGGTAGACGAAAAAGCTCGCCATGCCGAAACCGCCGACCAGGGTCAGCCCCATGAACACCGGATCGCGCGACAGGAGCGCGATGCCGCGCCGCATCGAACCGAGGTTGACCGGCTGGCGTGCCTCCGGCACCAGGGTCTCGGGCAGGGCGCGCAGGCTCAGCACCAGCGCCAGGCCGCCGGCGGCGGCCAGAACGCCGAAGATCATCCGCCAGCTGCCGACCCCCATGATCAGGCTGCCCGCGAGCGGCGCCAGCATCGGCGAGACCGACATCACCAGCATGATCATCGCCATCATCCGGGTCGCCGCATCGCCGGTGTGCCGGTCACGGATGATTGCGCGCGGCACCACCATCAACACCGCCGCGCCGATCGCCTGCACCACCCGCGCCGCGATCAGCACGCCGATCGAGGGCGCCAGGGCACAGGCCAGCGTGCCCAGCAGGAAGACCCCCAGCCCGGCATAAATCGGCGGTTTGCGCCCCGCGGCATCCGACCAGGGGCCATAGATCATCTGCGCCAGACCGAAGGCGATGAAATAGGCGGTCAGCGTCATCTGCGTCGCGGCGACCGAGGCACCGAGATCGCGGGTGATGTCGGGCATGGCCGGCAGGAACATGTCCACCGCAAAGGGGCCGGGAATGACCAGCGCGCCGAGGATCAGGCCTTCGCGCCAAAGCGAGGGCGCGCGGGAGAGGGAGAGGGTCGACATGGTTAAACTCGCTTTCACAAAAGAGCAGGCACAAATGAAAATGGCTGCCCGCGGAGGTTCCGGGGGCAGCCACAAAACGCGTGGAATGCACGGGTGCTTAGAACCCGAGGCCCTCGTATTTCTTCTTGAACTTCGACACGCGGCCGCCCTGGTCCATCAGGCGGGTGTTGCCGCCGGTCCAGGCCGGGTGCGCGCTGGGATCGATGTCCAGCGTCATGGTGTCGCCTTCCTTGCCCCAGGTGGTGCGCATCTGGACGACGGTGCCATCGGTCATCTTGACGTCGATGACGTGGTAATCGGGATGGGTGTCTTTTTTCATCTCGCCACTCCTTACGCTTCGGCGCCCGAAGACTTGGGCTTGTAGTTTGCGTCCTCGGCGATGCGGGCCGATTTGCCGCGGCGCGAGCGCAGGTAGTACAGCTTGGCACGGCGGACACGGCCACGGCGCACCACGGTGATGCTGTCGATGTTGGTCGAATAGAGCGGGAACACACGTTCCACGCCTTCGCCGAAGGAAATCTTGCGGACGGTGAACGATCCGGCAATGCCTTCGCCGTTCTTGCGGCTGATGCAGACGCCTTCGTAGTTCTGCACCCGGGTGCGGGTGCCTTCGGTCACCTTGTAGCCGACGCGCACGGTGTCGCCGGCCTTGAAATCGGGAATCTCCTTCCCGAGCGAGGCGATCTGTTCCGCCTCGAGTTCTGCGATCAGATCCATCTGATCCTCTCCTATGTCGCTCACGGTTTTGCCCGTGAAGGTGGTCGGCCTCAGAGCTCTCGGTCTTCTCTCGGGTCCGCATGTCGCGCCCGCCAGAGATCAGGTCGGCTTTGCTGTCGTCGGTCACACGCCTTGCCAGGGTGGCATTTGCAAGCCCCGCCAGAAGCAGACGGGAATCGACAAAAACCGGCATGGCGCGGGATGCGCGCGGTAAACCAGAGAACCGGGCAGTTTTCAAGCGAAAAGCGGCCCGACCCGGCAATCCTCCGCAGGCAAGGCCTCCGATGGCGCACGGATGGCTGCAAGGGCGGCCTCGGGGTCTCGACTCCTTGGCGCGCCATCGGCAGTCCCACCGGCACTTCGCCGGAATATCCGCGCGATCGGTCAGGAGCGCAAGGCCAGGCTGCTTCTTCTGGCCAAAAATATCCCGGGGGTCTGGGGGCAGAGCCCCCAGCCGGTCGGCGTGCGCAGGCACGGCGAAAACAAAGGCGCGCAGATCGGGCCGGGCGCCGGCCGCCGGTGTTGTCACCCTTGCTGCGCCAGCCAGGCCTCCCAGAGGTCGGGCCGGCGCGCCCGGGTGATCGCTTCCGACTGCGCCTGACGCCATTTGGCGATCTCGCCGTGATGGCCCGAGAGCAGCACGTCGGGGATCTTGTGGCCGTGCCAATCCGCCGGTTTGGTATAATGCGGATGTTCCAGCAGGCCGTTGGAAAAGCTTTCCTCTTCGGCGCTGGCTTCATTGCCCAAAACGCCCGGAAGCAGCCGCACCGTGGCGTCGATCACCGCCTGTGCCGCCAGCTCGCCGCCGGTCATGACAAAATCGCCAAGGCTGACTTCGGTGATGCCGTAATGCTCGATCACCCGCTGGTCGAGCCCCTCGAAGCGGCCGCAGATGAAGATCGCGCCGGGGGTGGTGGCCAGGCTCCGGGCCATCGCCTGATCAAAGCGCCGGCCGCGTGGGCTGAGATAGATCAGCGGGCCGGGCCCCTTGCGCAAGGCATGTTCGATGGCGCGGCCCATGATGTCGGCGCGCAGCACCATGCCGGCGCCGCCGCCGGCGGGGGTGTCGTCGACATTGCGGTGCCGACCCTCACCGAAATCGCGCAGATGCACGGTGTCGAGCTGCCATTTGCCGTCCTTCAGCGCCCGCCCGGTGAGCGATCCGCCCAGAACGCCGGGAAACATCTCGGGAAACAGCGTGATCACGCTGGCCCGCCAGACGTCGTGCAGGTCCGGCGTGTCGGTCATCAGCGGCTGCGGAGTCAGGGTCGGGCGCACGGCCTTGCGGCCATGGGACTTGCTCGGAGGGGACTTTGGCTGTGTCATGCGCGCTCCTTAGCCTGCCAATCTGCGCCTGCAAAGACCCCCTGGCTTGCGCACCCGGCCAAATGCCGCATCAATGCCGCCATGATCCTTGCCGACCTGCCCCTGCGCGCCTGGGCCGCGCTGCGCCCCGAGACCCGTCCCGCCGATGTCGAGCTCCTGGGTCCCGATGTCTGGCGGGTTGGGGATGTGGTGCTCAAGCTGTTTCCGCAGGCCGATCTGCCCCGGTTTCGCCGCATCGTCCGGGCGCATCGCCAGGCCGGGCGGATCTTTCGCCGGCACCCGGGGCTGGCGGCGCAGCGGTTGCTGGGGTTCGACGAAGCCCGCCGGGCCCTGTTGCTGGAGTTCGTGCCGGGGCGGTCCGGGCGCATGGCGCTGCTGGCCGGCGTGGCGCCGGAAGAGATCCTCGCCCGGGCCGCCGCCTGGCTCGACCGGCTGCATGCCGCGCGCGAGGTCAGCGCCGGCCGTTTCGATCCCCGGGGCGCGGTCGACCGGCTGCCGCCGGCGCCCGATTGCGCCGAACCCGCCGGCTACGCGGCGGCGTTGGAGCAGCTTCGCAGCCTGGCCGACGGCTTGCGGGGCCGCGCGGTCCGGCGCGCCTGCCTGCACGGCGATCTGACCCTGGCCAACCTGCTCTTTGACGAAGGCAGGGTCACCGGCATCGATTTCGAGAACCTACGCCAGCATCCCGCCGACCGCGACATCGGCGAGCTCTGGGCCGATCTGCTGTTGCATGTCCGGCGTCTGCCGCCCGAGCTGCGGCTCATGCCGGAGCCCTGGGAACGGGCCTTTGCGGCGGAATATCCGGCGCTCTCGCCGGAGATTGCGCGATTCTACACCCGGCATCGCCTGCTCAGGGCCTGGGCGGCGATCCCGGCAGAGGCGCATCACCGCGGCCCCGGGCGCGAGCGGCAGCTGATCAACATCCGCGCCTTGATGGTGCGGGGGGCCTTTGCCTAGCCCTTGTCGGGAAAGAGCCCTTCGGGCGGGTCGGCGACGATCCGACCGGCGGCCAGATCGACGGTCGGCACCGCGGCCAGCGTAAAGGGCAGAAGCACCGTGGCCTTGAGCCCCGGGCCGTGGATTTCCAGCAGATCGTCGGCGCCGTGGTTGTGCACCGCCTTGACCCGGCCCAGCGGCGCGCCGCCGGTGTCAAAGACCTCCACCCCGATCAGATCGGCGTGGTAATATTCATCATCCGGCAAGTCCGGCAGCCGGTCGCGCGGCGCAAAGAGCTGCACGCCGCGCAGGTCGTCGGCCTGTTCCTTGGTCATCACGCCCGACAGCCGCGCGGCAAAGCCGCCCTTGACCGGGCGGCCGAGATCGAGATCGAAGCTCCGCGCGCCGTCCTCGGTGGTCAGCGGCGCGTATTCGGCAATCGCGGTGGGATCGGCGGTAAAGCTCTTGAGGCGCACCTCGCCGCGCACGCCGAAGGCGCCCGCAATCGCGCCGACACAAACCAGATCGCTCATCGGGACATCTCTCCGCAATATCCGGCGCGCAGCCATTGCCCGCCGGCGGTTTCACAGGCCTCGCGCTGCTCCAGCCGTTCGAACAACACGCCCGAGACGAAAGCAACCATCACAAAAAGGATCAACCGGAGCAGGCGCATGGGCACGGAAGGCAAAGAGGCCCGGGCGCGACGCCCGGGCCCCGGCGACCGATTACTCCTCGGCCGGAGCTTCTGCCGCTTCGGCCGCCTTGGCGGCTTTCTCTTCGGCGCGTTCCTGGGCTTTCTTGCCCGGCTCGGCCTTCTTCATGTTGGCGCGCTCTTTCTTCTCGACGACGCCGGCCGCCTCGAGGAAACGCGACACGCGGTCGGTGGTCTGGGCGCCCTGGTCGAGCCAGTATTGCACGCGCTCCATGTCCATCTTCACGCGGTCTTCGCTGTCTTTCGGCAGCAGCGGGTTATAGGTGCCCAGCTTTTCGATATAGCGGCCGTCGCGCGGCATGCGGCTGTCGGCGGCGACGATGCGGTAGAAAGGGCGTTTCTTGGAACCGCCACGTGCAAGACGAAGTTTGATGGCCATTGGTGTATCTCCTTTGAATGGCGTGTCGTGACCGGCGCAGCGCCGGTCAGGATTGGTGCTGCTTGTGATGCTGAATGACTTCAGCAATGATGAAGTTGAGGAATTTCTTGGCAAATTCCGGGTCGAGATCGGCCTGGACCGCCAGGTCCTCGAGCCGCGCGATCTGGTTTGCCTCGCGGTCCGGGTCCGAGGCGGGCAGGTCGTGTTCTGCCTTGAGCTTGCCCACCGCCTGGGTGTGCTTGAACCGCTCGCCCAGGGTATAGACGAGGATCGCATCAAGCCGGTCGATGCTTTCGCGGTGGCCTTTGAGCAGCGCGGCAGCGCGGGTGACGGCGTCAGTCAAGGGCATATCCTTTCGGCTGTAACAGCGGGTCGACGTCGTGGCTGATTTCCATGTCGATGCCCCGGGCCGTCTGGGGGCCGTCGCGCCCGGCGGACGCGGGCTGGCGGTAGACCAGGCAAGGGGTGTCGGGCTTGGGCTGCGCGGCGGCGATGTCCAGCACCGCGCCCAACCGTTCGGCCAGCGCGATCGACCGGGTGTTCTCCGGTGCGATGTAATGCACGATCTCGGTCCAGCCCAGCCGCGCGCGGGCATCGGCAATGGCCGCCCGCGCGGCCTTGGCCGCGATGCCACGGCCTTCGGCCGCTTCGAACAGGCACCAGCCGATTTCGGTCTCGGGGCGGCCATCGGGGCAGTACGGCCCCACCATGCCAAGGCCCGTGTCATCCGCCTTTTCGGTCACCATCCAGAGGCCGTAGCCGCGGATCTGCCAATGGCCCAGGATCGCCGCCGCATGGCCCCAGGCCCTGGCGCGCGACACGAAGCCGCCGGCATATTGCGACCGTTCCGAGACATAGAACTCGGTCATCGCCGGCACGTCGCGCGGCGCGGGCGGGCGCAGGATCAGCCTTTGGGTTTCGAGCCGCAGGCTCATGGCCGGGCCTCCTGCGCGCCGGCATCGGCCAGCGGATAAGAAAACACCAATGCCCCGTCGAGCCTGCCGGTCTCGCTGCCGCCGAGCCGCGCCACCAGCGCCCGGCTCGCCCGGTTGTCGGGCGCCACGTAGCTCACGATCCGATCCGGGCCGAGCGATCGCAGGTGCGCCAGCGCCGCCGTCGCCGCCTCGTAGGCAAAGCCCTGCCGCTGCGCTTCGGGAGCGATGAAAAAGCCCAGCTCGATCGCCTCGTCGCCCGGTTCGACCCCGGCAAAGACAAAGCCCACCGGTGCGCTTTCGTGGCAGACGGTGAACATGCCGTCGCCGCGCAACAGCCAGCCCGCCACGTAATTGGTGAACTGCGCCCAGATCGCGTCATCGCCCGGAACCGAGTCCATGAACTTGGCCGACGGTGCCGAGAACAGCCGTCTGAACAGGGCGAAATCCGTCACCTCCGGGGCGCGCAGCAACAGCCGCTCTGTCGCGAGCACCGGCAGGGTGGTACGCGCGGCGGCAGCGATATCGGCGCCGGGGCAGGGGAGGGTGACGGGCGAGAGCATCGGTTACTTCTTCTTGCCGAACCCGCTGAGACCGGAGGGCAGGCCGCCGCCGCCAAGGCCGGGCAGACCGCCCCCCTTTCCGGCGCCCATCTGCTTGGCCGCGGCTTCCAGCGCCTTGGGGTCCATGCCCTGCGCCATTTCCGGGGGGAGCCCCCCCTTGCCGCCGAACATGCCGCGCATCGCCTGTTTCAGCATGCCGCCTTTGCCCATCTTGCCCATCTTCTTCATCATGTCGCCCATCTGGCGCTGCATCTTCATGAGCTTGTTGAGGTCGGAAACTTCCATGCCGGCGCCCTTGGCGATCCGCTTCTTGCGGCTGGCCTGAAGCAGTTTGGGATTGGCGCGCTCCTTCTTGGTCATCGAGTTGATCAGCGCGATCTGCTGGCGGATCACCTTGTCGTCGAATCCCGAATCCTCGACCTGTTTGGCCATCTTGCCCATGCCGGGCATCATCGACATCATGCCCTCCATGCCGCCCATCTTGAGCATCTGCTCCATCTGCATCTTGAGGTCGTTGAAGTTGAACTGGCCTTTCTGGAAGCGCTTCATCATGCGCTCGGCCTGTTCGATCTCCAGCGTTTCCTGCGCCTTCTCGACCAGCGCGACGATGTCGCCCATGCCAAGGATACGGCCGGCGATCCGCTCCGGCTCGAAGGTTTCGAGCGCGTCCATCTTCTCGCCGAGGCCGACGAACTTGATCGGCTTGCCGGTCACCGCGCGCATGCTCAGCGCCGCGCCGCCACGGCCGTCGCCGTCCATCCGCGTCAGCACCACGCCGGAGATGCCGATCTTGCCGTCGAATTCCTCGGCCACCTCGACGGCGACCTGACCGGTCAGCCCGTCGACCACCAGGAGCGTCTCGCGCGGGCTGACGACATCGCGGACGTCCTCGACCTCTTTCATCAGGACGTCGTCGATCTGAAGGCGGCCGGCGGTGTCGAGCATATAGACGTCATAGCCGCCCAGCATGGCCTGCTGCTTGGCGCGCTTGGCGATCTGCACCGCGTTTTCGCCCTTGACGATGGGCAGCGTGTCGACGCCGACCTGTTGGCCGAGCACCGCCAGCTGATCCATTGCCGCCGGACGATAGATGTCGAGCGACGCCATCAGCACCTTCTTGCCTTCGCGGTCCTTGAGCCGCTTGGCCAGCTTGCCGGTGGTGGTGGTCTTGCCCGAGCCTTGCAGGCCGACCATCAGGATCGGCGCCGGGGCATTGTCGATCTTCAGCGTGCCGGGCTCGCCTTCGCCTTTCAGCACCTCGATCAATTCGTCATGCACGATCTTGACGACTTGCTGGCCCGGTGTGACCGATTTGGTGACAGCGGCACCTGTGGCCTTTTCCTCGACCGCCTTGATGAAGCTCCGCGCCACCGGCAACGAGACGTCGGCCTCGAGCAGCGCCACGCGCACCTCGCGCAGGGCGGTCTTGACGTCATCGGCGCTCAGCGCGCCCTGTTTGGTCAGGCGGTCGAAGACGCCGGAGAGGCGGTCTGACAGGTTCTCGAACATGCGGCTCTCAAGCCTCCCGATCTGGTTTCCTCGTCAACTCACATAAGAGCCGACCGCACAAAGCACAAACGCCCCCACGGGCGCAACGCGCTGGTGGGAGGCGATCCCGGGCAAAGCCCAAGGGACCGGAAGGTGCAAGTCTTCCGGGTATCGCCGCGGGGAATAGGCAAAAGGCGGCGGCGAGTCAAGCACCGCCGCCGCGGCCCTGCGCGATCTGGTCTGCTTCTGTTCGAAAACACCGTGGGGGAGGCCGCAGGCCGGGAGGCAGAGCCCCCCAGCGCCGCCGGATCAGGCCGCGAACTGCGCGGCGTCGGCCTGTTCGGTAATGATGCTCACATCGGTCAATCCGACAAAGCCCAGCACGTGGCGCAGATAGGTCGAGGCGAAATCGTAATCCGAGCCCAGTTGCACGCCGCCGGAGGCGAAGGCCACGATCACCTTCTTGCCGGTCAACAGCCCTTCGGGGCCCTCGGCGGTGTAGCGGAAGGTCACGCCGGCGCGGGCGATGAGGTCGATCCAGGCCTTGAGCGCGGCCGGTACGCCGAAGTTGTAGACCGGCAGGCCGATCACGATGGTATCGGCCGCCTGCAATTCCGCCACCAGCGCGTCGGATTGCGCCAGGCGCGCGTTCTGGGCCTCGCTGCGGTCGGCGGCGGGGGTGAAATTGGCAGCGACCCAGGTCTCGTCGATCTGCGGCAGCGGTGTCTCGGCCAGGTCGCGGGTGATCACCCGCTCGGGCGCCAGGGTCTCGGTCAGGCTCTCGGTCAGAACGCGGGTGGCCGAGCCGGCCTTGCGGGCGGATGCGTCGATGCGCAAAAGGGTGGTGGTGGTCATTGTCATGTCTCCGGGTTTGATCTGCACCTAGAGTTGGCTCTTGCATTCATGAACTCAATTGCCGCATATCAACAGGACTTGTTGATTTTTGCACATAAGTATTCGGTGGAGGTATCTGATGGACAATTGGGGAGAGGTGCGCACCGCGTTTCAGGTGGCCCTGCACGGCACGGTCAGCGGCGCGGCCGAGGCGCTGGGGGTGCATCATGCCACGGTGATCCGCCATATCGACGCGCTCGAGGCGCAGCTCGGCGCCAAGTTGTTCCAGCGCCATGCCCGCGGCTATACCCCGACCGAGGCCGGCGAGGATCTGCTGCGGGTGGCGCAGGCCACCGAGGATCAATTCAACCAGTTGCAGGGCCGGATCAAGGGCCGGGGCGAGGGCGTCTCGGGCGAGCTGGTCGTCACCTCGCTGGTCGGCATGGCGGGGATGTTCGCCCCGGTGCTGGCCGAGTTCCAGCGCGACTATCCCAATGTGGTGCTGCGCTATCTGACCGGCGACCGCCTGTTCCGGCTGGAATACGGCGAAGCGCATGTGGCGATCCGCGCCGGATCGGCGCCGGAACAGCCCGACAACGTGGTCCAGCCCTTCTTTCGCCATCCCTTCGCGCTTTATGCCTCGAACACCTACGTCAAGGCACATGGCAAACCCGAGCGCGACAGCGATCTGGCGCAGCACCGGATTGTCTGTCACGACGATCTCAACAGCCGCGCGCCGATGTACCGCTGGCTGCGCGATCAGGTGCCCGAAAGCGCCTGTGTCTTCCGCAGCACCGACATGCGCGCCAACACCGAAGCCGTGGTCGCCGGCGCGGGCATCGGGTTCGTGCCGGTATTCGAGGCCAGGCGGCATCCCGATCTGGTCGAGATCATGCCGGCGCGCGACGAATGGGCCTCGCAGCTCTGGTTGGTCACTCATGTCGACCTGCACCGCGCGGCCAAGGTCCAGGCCTTTCTGAAATATCTGAAATCCCATGCCAAACAGTGGGAAAAGTGCTGCGCGCTGAATGACTGAGGCGTCCAAGGGCCATCTGGCCATGTTGTGTTTCTCGGCGCTGGTGGCCGGCTCCTTTTCGCTTGGCGGGCTGGTGGCGAACGAGATCGCGCCGACGGCGCTTCAGGCGGCGCGGTTCCTTTTGGCCGCGACCCTGACCGGGGCGGTGGCCATCGCCACCGGTCGGATTCGCCGGGCACATCTGGCGGCGCCCTGGCGCTATTTCGTGCTGGCGGGATTTTTCGCCACCTATTTCGTGCTGATGTTCGAGGGGCTCAAGACGGCGGCTCCGGTGAGCGCAGCGGCGGTCTTTACCCTGACCCCGATCATCGCGGCGGGTTTCGGCTATCTGCTGATGCGCCAGCGCCTGACGCCGCGCATCGCGCTGGGGTTGGCGGTGGGGGCCGGCGGTGCACTCTGGGTGATCTTCCAAGGCAGCTGGTCAGCGCTGGTGCAATTCGAGATCGGACGCGGGGAGGCGATCTATTTTCTCGGCTGCATCTGCCATGCCATCTATCCGCCGCTGATGGCCAGGCTCAACCGTGGCGAGCCGCCGGTCGTCTTCACCACCGGTATCCTGATTGCCGGGGCGCTGCTGGTGGCGGTCTATGGCTGGGGCGATCTGCGGGCCACCGACTGGGCCGCTCTGCCGCCGCTGGTCTGGATCACGTTGGCCTATATCGCGACCTTCGCCACCGTCGCCACCTTCATCCTGCTGCAAGTCGCCTCACTGCGGCTGCCGGCCTCCAAGGTCATGGCCTATACCTATCTCACCCCCTCGTGGGTGCTCTTGTGGGAGCTGGGGCTGGGCCATGGCGCGCCGGTGCCCTTGGTGCTGATCGGGGTGGGGCTGACGGTGCTGGCGCTGGTGCTCCTGATGCGGCCGGAGCCGCAGCGCGAGGTCACACCGGCCTGAGCCGTCACTCTCGCTGTGGCAGCTCCGTCGCCAGAAAACGCTCGAAAGCGTCGAGGTTGACCGGTTCGAACTGGCCAAAGCCCTGCATCCAGACACTGGCGGCGCGCAGGGCGTCAGGCTCCAGCTTGCACCATTTCACCCGGCCGCGCTTTTCCTGGCTGATCAGCCCGGCGCGGGTCAGGATCATCAAGTGCTTGGAGATCGCCGCCAGCGACATGTCGAAGGGATCGGCCACATCGGTCACCGCCATGTCATCCTCGAGCAGCATCGACAGGATCGCGCGGCGTGTGGGATCGGCAAGCGCGGCGAAGACCGCGTCGAGGGAGGCTGTCGGTGTCACAGCCGCGGAGGTAGCCACTGCGCCCGGCCCGGTCAAGTGGCGCAGCGGGCAAGATCAACCGATCAGTTGAATATGGCAAAGCGGCGCAATCGGCCCGCCCGCGGCCTGCGACGGTTTGACAGGCTTGCCGGGGGCTCCCCTAAGGTCGTGCAATATCAATAACTTGACGGCTGGACCAAAGGCGCTCACCGCTTATTGACTCGCCGCCGCCGCCGCCTTAGCACAGCGGCAGGAATTACCAAGGGGGACAGCTTGCCGGACCTTGAGCATCGCAAGCGGCTGGAAGCGCTCGACGAGCGCATCGCCAAGCTCAAGGGCGGGGAGGCCAAACCCCATCAGGAAGAGCATTATTCGCAGGCCCAGATGGGCTGGCGCATGGTGATCGAACTGGTGGCCGGTCTGGGGATCGGCTTTGGCATCGGATTTGGGCTCGACAGCCTGTTCGGCACGCTGCCGATCTTTCTGGTGCTGTTTACATTGCTGGGTTTTGCCGCCGGGGTGCAGACCATGCTGCGCACGGCCAAGGAGTTCCAGCCCAAGGACCAATCGGCCGACACGGCCGGAGAGCACGAGAGGGACGATAATGGCGGTTGAAGCGCAAGGTGCCGAAGAGGGCGGGCTGGTTTTCCACCCGATGGACCAATTCATCGTCAAGCCGCTGTTTGGCGGCTCCGAGGTGGGCATGTTCACCATCACCAACGTGACGCTCTGGATGTTCCTCGCGGTGCTCGCGGTCGTGGCTCTGATGGTGCTGGGCACCTCGCGCCGTGCGATCATCCCGTCGCGCACCCAGTCGGTCGGCGAGCTGGCCTACGGCTTTGTCTACAAGATGGTCGAAGACGTGGCCGGCAAGGACGCGCTGGCGTTCTTCCCCTATATCATGACGCTGTTCATGTTCATCGTCTTCGCCAACTTCCTCGGCCTGATCCCGATGTCCTTCACCACCACCTCGCATTTCGCCGTGACCGTGGTGCTGGCGCTGCTGGTCTTCGTCACCGTGACCGTGGTGGGCTTTGTCAAGAATGGCTCCAAGTTCCTCGGGCTGTTCTGGGTCGCTTCCGCGCCGTTGGCGCTGCGCCCGGTGCTGGCGGTGATCGAGGTGATTTCCTACTTCGTGCGCCCGGTCAGCCACTCCATTCGTCTGGCGGGCAACCTGATGGCCGGCCACGCGGTGATCAAGGTCTTCGCCGGCTTTGCCGCCATCGCCGTCGTGTCGCCGATCTCGGTCGTGGCGATCACCGCGATGTACGGTCTCGAAATCCTCGTGTCCTTCATCCAGGCCTATGTCTTCACCATCCTGACATGCGTGTACCTCAAGGACGCACTGCACCCGTCGCACTAAGCCTGCGGTGGGTTGAGAAACCCACCCTACGCAATATGGGCGGAGCTTCTCTCTGCCCGGAACACCCCTGAATTCCAACTTCCAATCGTAAGGAGATACACCCATGGAAGGTCAACTCGCACACATCGGCGCAGGTCTCGCAGCTATCGGTTCCGGCGCAGCCGCAATCGGTGTGGGCAACGTCGCAGGCAACTACCTGGCCGGCGCGCTGCGCAACCCCTCCGCAGCTGCTTCGCAGACCGCGACCCTCTTCATCGGCATCGCCTTCGCAGAAGCCCTGGGCATCTTCTCGTTCCTGGTTGCTCTGCTGCTGATGTTCGCCGTCTAAGCCTTACGGAAGACTGATCCTTACGCCTCGGTCGGGCGACCTGTGTCGCCCGACCGCTGGTAACCGGACTTCCCAAGGAGGACGACATGGCAACAGTAACCACAGAGGCCGCTGGCGAATACGGGGCTGACGCCGCCGCATCCGCTCCCGGCATGCCGCAGCTGAACTTCGATCACTGGGGCAACCAGATCTTCTGGCTCCTGATCACGCTGGCCGTGATCTATTTCGTCCTGTCCCGCATCGCGCTGCCGCGCATCGCGGCGGTTCTGGCGGAACGTCAGGGAACCATCACCAACGACCTCGCCAAGGCCGAAGAGCTGAAGCGTCAGGCCGGTGAGGCCGAACAGGCCTATGACAAGGCGCTGGCGGATGCCCGTGCCGAGGCCCAGAACATCATCGCCGAGGCCAAGGCGGAAATCGCAGCCGAACTGAAGGTTGCAACCGACAAAGCCGATGCCGAAATCGCCGCCCGCACGGCGGAATCGGAAAAGGCGATTTCCGAGATTCGCGCCGGTGCGCTCGACAACGTGAAAGAGGTTGCGCGGGACACCGCGGAAGCGCTCGTCACCGCGCTGGGTGGCCGTGCGGACAGCGCCGCGATTGATGCGGCCGTGGCCGAACGGACGAAAGGGTAAGACATGCGCAAACTCATGACAGTGGCGCTGATTGCCTCTGGCTCGATCTCGGCCAGCCCGGCGCTGGCTGCCCCCGGCCCGTTCTTTTCGCTCAGCAACACCGATTTCATCGTGGTGCTGGCCTTCCTGCTGTTCATCGCGATCCTGATCTACTTCAAGGTGCCTGCGCTGCTGGCGGGGATGCTCGACAAGCGGGCCGAAGGTATCCGCAGCGAGCTGGACGAAGCCCGCGCCATCCGCGAGGAAGCGCAGACTCTGCTGGCCTCTTACGAGCGCAAGCAGCAAGAGGTGAAAGCCCAGTCGCAGCGCATCGTCGACCACGCCAAGGAAGAGGCGCGCATCGCCGGTGACGCCGCCAAGAAGGACATCGAAGCCTCGATCGCTCGCCGTCTGGCCGGCGCAGAGGACCAGATCGCTTCGGCCCGTGCCGCCGCGGTCAAGGAGGTGCGTGACCGCGCCGTCGTGGTGGCCGTCGCCGCCGCGCGCGAGGTGATCGCCAAGCAGATGACCGAAGAAGAGGCCAACCGCCTGATCGACGACTCGATCTCGACGGTGGAAGCCAAGCTGCACTGATGCGGCGGGGGCGACCCCATCCGACCGATTGACAAAACGCCCGGAGCCCCGCGCTTCGGGCGTTTTGCCGTTGCAGACGGTTGCCGTGTCAGACCTTACGGCTCTGTTCGTGCTCGAACCTCTGCCGGGCGATCGCCTCGTTGCGTTCGGCCCGGACATCGTCGCGCAGCGCCGCCTCCACATAATCGAGATGCGCCTCGATCGCCGCCCGCGCCGCGCCGCCGTCGCGCGCCTGGAGGGCGCTGTTGATCCGTTGGTGCTGCTCGAGCAGCATCTCGCGGGTCAGCCGTTGCTTGAACATGATCTGGCGGTTGTAGAACACGCCTTCGCGCAACAGCTGATACATCGAACGCATCATGTGCAGCATGATGACATTGTGGCTGGCTTCGATGATCGACAGGTGGAATTCCGCATCCAGCGCCGCCTCGTCGCTGGGGTCGCGCTTGGCATGGGCGGCGACCATCTTGTCATAGACCGTCTGGATCACCTTGAGATCGGTGTCCGAGCCCAGCCGCGCCGCCCGCTCGGCCGCCAGCCCCTCCATGTCGCGCCGGAACGAGAGATAATCGAACACCGCCTCGGAATGGCTGGCAAAGAGCTGCACCAGTGCCGGCGAAAACGCCGAGCCCAGGACATCGGCGACAAATATTCCGGCACCAGCGCGGGACGACAGCAACCCCTTGGCCTGCAATTCCGCAATCGCCTCGCGCAGCGAGGGGCGCGACACGCCCAGCCGCTCCGAGAGCTCGCGTTCCGAGGGCAGACGCTCGCCGGGACGCAGGATGCCGCGCAGGATCAGCTGTTCGATCTGCCGGGTCACGGCGGTCGAGAGCTTTTCGGGCTGGATGGGCTGGAAGGGCATGGCGGCTCCGGATAATTGGTCAAATTATATGACCGCAGGCGGGGCGGGGCAAGCGACGGGCAAGGTTGCGAAACAATTGCACGAAATCCGCAACAATGTTCTTCCTATGGTAATCTATTGTTAACGCCTTCCGCATTACCTCTGAGGCATGGATCGATTTGCGTTGTTTCCTCTGTTGATCCTGCTTTCAGGCTGTAACGGCCCGGGGCTGCGCCATCTTGGCGTGGCCCCGGTGCCGGTTGCCGAAGGGGGGATGACCTTCGATATCCGCACCCGCGCCGGCATGGCCGAGGCGATCCGCACCAATCCGATGGCCGGCGTGCGAATGGAGGACGTTGCCACAAACGGCGGCCGCGCCATCCTGCGCGTCACCGGCTGCGAGGTGGCCTGGCTCCGGGGCGATCCTGCGGTGCTCCTGGCCGGGCTGAACTGTGGCGCAGGGCATAAGACGCCGCCGCAACCGCGCCGGCGGACGATCTGTACCGGCACCGTCTCGGCGCCGTACCGCACCGGAGAAAGCGACGTGATCTTCACCTGTGGCTGACAACAGGCTGATTTCAGCCGAAATCCTGTGGATAACCCCGGCCTTATCCCCACATCCTGTGGCAGGCCGTTGACAGGCCACAACACCAAGGCTCACACTGGCTGAAAACCGGAATCACCGGGGTGAACCCGGGCAATCGAGAGGCCAGAGCTTTGCGCTTTTCAAAACTGCGTCTGACAGGCTTCAAGAGCTTTGTCGACCCGACCGACCTGTTGATTCAGGACGGGCTGACCGGCGTGGTGGGGCCGAACGGCTGCGGCAAATCCAACCTGCTCGAGGCGCTGCGCTGGGTGATGGGGGAGACCCGTGCCAAGGCGATGCGCGGCGGCGGCATGGAAGACGTGATCTTCGCCGGGGCTTCGTCGCGGCCGGCGCGCAACTTTGCCGAAGTGGCACTGCATCTCGACAATTCCGACCGGCTGGCGCCGGCCGGTTTCAACGATGCCGATGCGCTGGAGATCACCCGCCGGATCACCCGCGATGTCGGCTCTGCCTACAAGATCAACGCCAAGGATGTGCGCGCCCGCGACGTGCAGATGCTCTTTGCCGATGCCTCGACCGGCGCACATTCGCCGGCGCTGGTGCGTCAGGGCCAGATCAGCGAGCTGATCAATGCCAAGCCCAAGAACCGTCGCCGCATCCTCGAGGAGGCGGCGGGTATTTCGGGCCTCTACCAGCGCCGTCACGAAGCCGAGCTCAAGCTCAAGAACACCGAGGCCAACCTGCTGCGCGTCGACGATGTGATCGAACAACTCGCAGCGCAATTGTCGCAACTGGCGCGTCAGGCCAAACAGGCCGCCCGCTACCGCGCCATCGGCGAAGACCTGCGCCATGCCGAAGGGTTGTTGCTCTATCGCCGCTGGCGCGAGGCCGATGAGGCCCGGCTGCGCGCCGAAGAGGTGCTGCGCGGCATGGTCACCACCGCGTCGCAGGCCGAAACCGCCGCCCGTCAGGCCGCCAGCGCGCGCGAAGAGGCCGACACCGCCCTGCCGTCCCTGCGCGAGGAAGAGGCGATTGCCACCGCCGTGCTGCAACGGCTTCAGGTGCAGCGCGACACCCTGGCCGATCAGGAGGCCGCCGCCCGCGACAAGATCGCCACGCTGGAAAACCGCATTGCCCAGCTCGGCCATGACATCGACCGCGAGGCCGGGCTGAACCGCGACGCCGGCGAGACGATCGAGCGACTGGAATGGGAGGCCGAGGAGTTGGCCAAGGCCGGTGAGGGTCAGGACGCCGCACTCGAAGAGGCGACGGAAATGGCGCAGGAGGCCGCCGCCGTGCTGTCCGAGCGCGAAGGCGACCTGACCCGTCAGACCGAGGACGTCGCCCGGCTCGCTGCCCGCCACCAATCGGCGCAGCGCCTGCTGGAGGAGAGCCGCAAACGCCAGGCCCGCAGCGAGGCCGAGGCGCAGAAAGCCCGGGCCGCCGTCGACGAATCGAAGGCCCGGCTGGCCGGGGCCGCCGAGGACGAGGCCGCTGCCCGCGCCGCCGAAGAGGCCGCCAAGCAGATGGCGCAACGCGCCGAGGATGCGCTCACCGCCGCCGACGAGGCCCGCGCCGAGGCGCAATCGCGCGAGGCCGAGGCCCGCGCCGAACGCTCCGAGGCCGAGGGCGAGGCCAATGCCTTGCGGGCCGAGGCGCAGGCCCTGGCCAAGTTGCTGGAACGGGACACTGCCGAAGGCGGTCAGATCATGGACCGGTTGCAGGTGCAGCAGGGCTTCGAAAAGGCGCTCGGTGCCGCGCTGGCCGACGACCTGCGCGCGCCGGAGGTGCAGGCCGACGGCCCTTCCGGCTGGGCCAGCCTGCCGGATTACACCAGCCCGCCGCCGCTGCCCGAGGGGGTGACGCCGCTGTCTCGGCATGTCTCGGTGCCCGAGGTGCTGGCCCGCCGCATGGGCCAGATCGGCCTTGTGGGGGGCGACGACGGCCCCCGTCTGCAACCGCTGTTGCAACCCGGCCAGCGGCTGGTCAGCCCCGAGGGCGATCTCTGGCGCTGGGACGGATATCGCGCCTGGGCCGAGGATGCGCCTTCGGCCGCCGCCCTGCGTCTGGAACAGCTCAACCGGCTGGAAGAGCTCAAGCAGGCGCTGGAACATGCCACCACCCGGATGGAAGCCGCCCGCGCCGCGCATGAGGCGTTGACCGGCCGGCTCTCTGACCTGACCCGCGCCGACAAGGAGGCCCGCGAGGCCCGCCGCGAGGCCGACCGCGCCTTCAACGATGCCAGCCGGGCGATGAACCGGGCCGAGGCCGAGAAGAACCTCGCCGAGGGCCGTCTCGAAAGCCTCGGGCTTGCCGTTCAGCGTCACGAGGAAGAGGCCCAATCCGCCGCGCTGCAACTGCGCGAGGCCGAGCGGGGCGCCTCCGACCTGCCCGATCTCGACGATGCCCGGGCGCTGGTCGAGGACGTCAAGATGACGGTCGAGGCGGCGCGGATGACGATGATGGCACGGCGTTCCGGCCTTGACGAACTGCGTCGCGAGGGCGAAGCGCGCACCCGCCGAAGCCAGCAGGTGACCAAGGAGCTCTCGGGCTGGCGCCACCGGCTGGAGACCGCCGAAAAGCGCAGCACCGAGCTGACCGAGCGCAAATCCGGCAGCGAGGCGGATCTCGCCAAGGCCGCGCAGAAACCCGAGGAGATCGCCGAACAGCGCGAGGAGCTGGCCGGCAGCATCGAGGCCGCCGAGGCCCGCCGCCGCAGCGCCGCCGATACCCTGGCCACCGCCGAGGCCGCGCTGCGCAGTGCCGAACAGGCCGAACGCGATGCCGAACGCGCCGCCTCCGAGGCGCGCGAATCCCGTGCCGCCGCCCAGGCCCGGGCCGAAGCGGCGCAGGAAACCACCCGCGCCGCCGCCGAGCGGATCGAGGATGAGCTCGAGGTCACGCCGGAGCGGCTGCTGGAGAAACTGGGCACCAATCCCGAGGACATGCCCGCCTCGGAGCGGATCGAAGAGACGGTCAACCGGCTCAAGCGTCAGCGTGACGGGCTGGGCGCGGTCAACCTCCGGGCCGAGGAAGACGCCCGCGAGGTGCAGGAGGAACATGACACGCTGGTCACCGAAAAGACCGATCTGGAAGAGGCGATCCGCACCCTGCGCAACGGCATCGCCAGCCTCAACCGTGAGGGGCGCGAACGTCTGCTGACCGCCTTTGAGCAGGTCAATTCCAATTTCTCGATGCTCTTCACCCATCTCTTCGGCGGCGGCGAGGCCAACCTCGTTCTGGTTGAAAGCGACGATCCGCTCGAGGCGGGCCTCGAGATCATGTGTCAGCCGCCGGGCAAGAAGCTCTCGACGCTCTCGCTGCTCTCGGGCGGCGAACAGACGCTGACCGCGCTGGCGCTGATCTTTGCCGTCTTCCTCGCCAACCCGGCGCCGATCTGCGTGCTCGACGAGGTCGACGCGCCGCTGGACGACGCCAATGTGACCCGCTTTTGCGACCTGCTCGACGAGATGTGCCGCCGCACCGACACGCGATTCCTGATCATCACCCACCACGCGGTGACGATGGCGCGGATGGACCGGCTGTTCGGCGTGACCATGCAGGAGCAGGGGGTGTCGCAACTGGTGTCCGTCGATCTGAAAAAGGCCGAAAAGCTGGTCGCGTGATCGTGTGCCCCCGGCCTGCGCGGATCGGCTAGGCTGCGGGGGACGAATTCCGGGAGCCTTTTTATGTTGCGTTTACTGTTAGCCCTCTGCCTTGTCACCACCTCGGTGGTGGCCGAACCCGTGATGCGGCGCGACAGCGACCGCGAGATCGGGTTGCAGGCGCTGGACAACCGGCTGCGGGGCCGGAGCATCGCCTTTTATGACGGCGGCGTATCCGAGTTCTACGAGGATGGGCGCTACACCTATACCTATGCCGATGAGGGCGGCACCGGCTACGGCTATTACGAGGTCACCGAGGACAGCACGATCTGCATCGAATTCGTCAATGGCTTTACGCGATGCGATATCTATGTGCTGGACGATCAGGACCGGCTGGTGGTGATCACCGAGAAAGGCGACCGCTTTCCGGTGCGCTCCGAAGGCTGACGCCCGCGCGCGGCCTCAGCGCGGCCGGATCAGCGATCTGTCGCATCGCGCGTCGATCCCGGCCAGATGCAGCATGTGCCAGGCCAATGCGAGGTTGCTCGAGATCACCGGCCGGCCGATCCGCGCCTCGGCCTCGGCCAGCACGTCCAGACAGCGCAGGTTGGTACAGGCGACAAACACCGCGTCGCAGGGTGTCTGCGCCGCCACGGCCTCGACCGCGCGCAGGATCGATGCGCCGGTGATCCGCGCCACCACCCGGTCGTTGCCCTCCTCGAACGAGCCGAAGCCCGCGATTTCGATCCCCGCCAGTTCCAGCTTGAGGCGCATCAGCGACGAGACTTCTGCGACATACGGTGTCACGAACCCCAGCCGCCGCACCTCCAGGGCGCGGCAGGCGGCAATGGTCGCGGCCAGCGGATCGGTGATCCTGGCGCCGGGGCAGGCGCGCTGCACCGCCAGCGCCACCCGGTCCGATCCGATCACCGTCGAGGCCGAAGTGCAGCCGAACCCGATGGCGTCAAAATGCAGCGCCGGGGGCAGCAGCCGGGCCGATGCGGGCAGCGCCGCCTCCATGTGGATCAGCGTCTCGGGGCGGATCTCGGGCACCATGGCGATGCGCGTGTGATAAAGCGCAACCCCGGGCCGAACCACGAGACGGGGAAATTCATGCTCGAGCGTCTCGTCGGTCTCGAGCACGATCACCCCGAGATTGGCCCGCGTGCCGATGCCGCCATCGGTGTCGAAATCGAGCTTCATGCGGCCGCTCCGATCACCGGAAGCTCGGGCGGCGCGCGCTCTGTCAGAAGCGCTGCCCCCTCGGCCCGCACCACGATGTTTTCCTCATGCACCATGATCCGCCCGTCGCCATAGCTCAGCGAGGGCTCCAGCGTCAGCACCATGTTCTCGGAAATCACGGTTTCGTCCCAGGCGGCGAGCGAGGGGCCTTCGGTGAGCTGCATGCCCAGCCCATGCCCCAGCCGCCCGATATCACCGCCGCTGTCGCCGATCACCGCCTGCGTCGCCCGAAACACCTCGTGGCAGCTGGCGCCGGGGCGGGCGGCGGCAATCCCGGCCTCGGTGGCGCGCCAGAGCCGATCATGGGCGCGGCGGGCGGCGTCTCCGGGGGGGCCGATGGCGAAGTTGCGGTCGAAATCGCAGAAATAGCCGTCCCATGTGGCGCCGGTGTCGAGCATCAGGATATCGCCGCGTGCCAGCGGCCGGCGCGTGGGCGGCGAGATCACGTCGCGGTAGCCGCCGGTCTTGGCTCCGCCAACCAGATAAGGCACATCATCGGCTCCCTGCGCCAGCGCCGCGCGGCGAAAGGCGCGGAACAAATCTTCCAGCGGCTGGCCTTCGCGGGCGATATCCGCGACGCTTGCGAAGGTGCGCGATCCGATGGCGCAGATATGCGCGATCTTGGCGATCTCGGCTTCGGATTTCACCATCCGAAGCCCGCGCATGAGCGCGGTGGCATCGGCGATCCGGATCCCCGCCAGGCCGGCCCGCAGCCTTTCGTAATCGCCAAGCGGCATCCGGAGATAGGTCTCGTGGCCTTTCATCAGGCCCAGGGTCTCGCGCCGCGCGGCAAGCGGCGCGAGCAGTTCGGTCAGCAGACTGATGCCATCGTCCCCGGGGGTGGGGGCGGGCCAACTGCGGATGTCGTCGAGCCAGGTGGCGCGCATCAGCGCGGCGCCGATTTCGGGAATGATCGCAACGGGTTTGCCCTCGACCGGCAAAAAGAGAAACCAGGGCCGCGTCGGGCTTTGCCAGAAGGCGGTGTGGAAACCGCTGAAATAGCGCACCTCGGCTTCGGTCGTCAGCAGCAGGCCCGCCAGGCCGGCGCGGGCCATGGCTGCCTGCGCACGGGCGGTGCGGGCGGCGTATTCCGCCGGAGCAAAGCCGCGCGGCGGCGCCGTCATGCGCCCGGCTCCGGTGGCAGCCGGTCGCGCACCAGCTGGACCCAGAGATCCGCGCCGATCGGCAGAAGCGCGTCGTTGAAATCATAGTCCGAGGCATGAAGCGGCTGGCCGTGTCGTCCGCTTTCGCCATTGCCGAGCAACAGGAAGCAACCGGGCCGGGCGGCGGCGAAATGGGCGAAATCCTCGGAAAAGCTCATTGGCTCACGGTCGCGGATCAGCGCAAGCCCCGCCGCCTCGGCGGCGCGATAGACCGCTTGGGCCGGCTCGGCGGCATTGATCGTCTCGACGAATTGCGTGTCAAAGGTGACCTCGGCCCTGATATCATGTGCCGCCGCCACGCCTTCGGCGATCTGCCGCATCAGCGCCTCGACCCTGAGCCGGGTCTCCGGCGACCGGGCGCGAAAATCGCCCTTGAGCCGGGCCCGGCCGGGCAACACGTTGCGTTGCCCGTCGGTCCGGAATTCGGTGACCGAGACCACCGCGCCGCTGCCCGGCGGCAGCTTGCGCGCGACGATGGTTTGCAGGGCGAGCACGATCTCGGCCGCCACGGTCAGCGCATCGACCCCGACCTGCGGCATCGAGGCATGGCCACCCCGGCCGGTGACCGTGATCTCGAACAGGGTTTCGCTTGTGCAGATCACGCCGGCGCGGGTCGAAACCTGGCCCAGCGGGGCGCCGGGCAGGTTGTGGAGGCCATAGACCTCGTCAAAGGCGGCCCGCTCCAGCAGCCCCTCATCCAACATCGCCTGCGCGCCAAGCCCGTGTTCCTCGTTGGGCTGAAACAGGAATACCACCGTGCCGTCAAATCCCTGTTCCCGTGCCAGCCGCTCGGCGGCGCCCAAGAGCATGGCGGTATGGCCATCATGGCCGCAGGCGTGCATCACGCCGGGGGTGGCGGACACAGGGCCGTGGGTCGCGGTCTCGGTGATCGGCAGCGCATCCATGTCGGCACGCAGCGCGATGGCCCGGTTGCCACGCCCCGCGCGCAGCAGGCCGACAACGCCCGCGCCTTCCTGCACCTCGAGGCCGAGCGCGCGCAGATGCTCGGCCACCAAGGCCTTGGTGCGGGTCTCGTGAAACCCCAGCTCGGGGTTGCGGTGCAGATCCTGGCGGATCCGGGTCAGTCGGGTTTCGAAATCACTCATGCTGCGGACATCCGGTGGTTTTCCCAGTGATACCGCGCAATTCTGCATCTTTGGCATCGAGTTTCGCCGGGTTTGACAGAAAAACTTGCACCAAACGGGCCGGTTCAGATGTCTTTCGCCTGCACGACGGAGTTATCGCTCAGTACTTTGGGCTCAGATCGGCAGGCTCAGGCCGATCTTGGTGCGTTCCATCGCCACCGAAGTGCGGAAGCGGCGGACGTTGGAATTCTCGAAAAACAGCCGATGGGTTAGCGCCTCGAAGTCCTGCATGTCCTCGGCGGTGCAGATCAGGATGAAATCGGCCTCGCCGGTGACATAATAACATTGTTGGACCTGCGGTTCGGCCTTGGCGCGTTTACGGAACAGGTCGAGCTGTTGCAGCGACTCGCGGTCCAGCTCGACCATCACGATAAAGGTCATCTTGCAGGCGAATTGCGCCTGATCGAGTACCGCGACCTCCTTGGCGATCAGGCCCGAGGCGCGCAGCCGCTTCAGCCGACGCTGCACCGAGGGCACCGACAGGTTGCAGGCCTGCGCCAGATGCTCGAGCCCGGCGCGGCCGTCGTTCTGAAGCTCTCTGAGGATTGTCAGGTCTGCCGCATCGAGATCGTCGTTCATGAAGAAACCTCTCGCTTCCTGCCGTCAACGTGAAAGAATTTCTCGAGTCTAGGCGGAAGAACGAAAATTGGAAAGCGGCGCCGCCTGCTAGAAACACCCCATGACCCTGTTTGAAAGTCCCGCGATGCCCGATGCCGACCCGCTCCGCTTCGATCCCGATGTGACCCGCGCGCTGGCGTTTTTTCGGGCGCAGCCGTCTTATGCCGTCTCGCCACTGATCGAAGTGACCGGCCCCGATGGCCTGGCCGTCTTGGTCAAGGACGAGACCGGGCGCATGGGGTTGGGCGCCTTCAAGGCACTGGGCGCGCCTTATGCGGTGGCCTGCCTGCTGGCCGAAGGCTGGAAGGCCGAGACCGGCGAAGTGGTGGCGCCGGCGCGGATGGCTGAGCCGGAGTTCCGCGCGTTCACTGCGCGCCATAGCTTTGTCTGCGCCAGCGCCGGCAATCACGGCATGGGCGTTGCGGCGGGGGCAGGCGCCATGGGCGCACAGGCGCGGATCTATCTGGCCAGGACGGTGCCGGAGAGTTTTGCCGATCGGCTGCGCGGTCTGGGGGCCGAGGTGGTGCGCGCCGGCGCGGTCTATGAGGACAGCGTCGCCGCCGCCAGCGCTGATGCCGCCCGCAGCGGAGCGACCTTGCTGGCCGATGGCACCTGGGAGGGCTACACCGAGATCCCGAAGTGGGTGATGGAGGGGTATTGCGTCATCGCCGAAGAGCTGCGCGCCGCCTTCGCGGCCTCTGGCGATTGGCCGACGCATGTCTATCTTCAGGCCGGGGTTGGCGGGTTGGCCGCGGCGATGGCGCATATGATCCGGGCGCACTGGGAAAAACAGCCAGAATTGATCGTCGTTGAACCCGAAGCCGCCGCCTGTCTGCGGGCCAGCCATCTGGCGGGGGCGCCCCGGCGGGGCGAGGGGCCCGAGACCAACATGGGCCGGCTGGATTGCAAGGCACCGTCGATCGTGGCCTGGGCGGCGCTCGAACGTTGTGACGTGCGCTATGCGGTGCTGAGCGATGCCGAAGCGCAGACGGCCAGCACGACTCTCTCCGCGCTGGGCCTGGCCACCACGCCCTCTGGTGCGGCGGGATATGGTGCGCTGTGCAAGCAGCCGCCGCGCACGGCGGCCCGACCGCTGGTCATCGTTTCGGAAGGGCCGGCCTGAGCCGTTGCCGCTGATCAGCTCTCGGGAAAGAGCGCGCCGCGCAGCTTGACGGCGGCGGTCTGTAGGGTCGACTTGCGGGCAATCGCCTGCGCCAGTGAAACCCGCTGGGTCGGCGCGTGAAAGGCCAGCGCCGCGACGAACCGCCCCTGGGGATCGGTGACCGGCACGGCGATCGCCACCATGCCTTCGAGAAATTCCTCGCGGTCGAGCGAATAATCCATCGCCGCGATCTGATCGAGCTCATCCAGCAGCAGGTCGGGCTCGGTCAGCGTCGTCTCGGTCATCCGCGTCAGCGGCAGCGCGGCCACGAATTTGGCCCGTGCGTCCGGCGCCAGGCTGGCCAGAAAGCATTTGCCGCTGGCGGTGCAATGGAACGGCACATTGGTGCCGACCGGAAACTGGATGCGAAAGGCCCAATCGGTCTCGACCCGGTCGAGATAGCGCATTCCGGTGTCCGCGGGCATCACGTAGTTCACCGTCTCACGCACTTCGCGCGAGACCTCGAGCAGGATCTGATGTCGGGCGATGTGATCGCGCGAGCTGTGCATCAGCCCCGACCCCAGTTCGCGCAACCGCCGCGACACCTGATACCGCCGATCCGTGCCCAGACGGGTCAGGAACCCGTTGTTCTCCAAGGTGGCGCAGAGCCGGTGCAGCGTCTGCTTCGGCAGGCCCAGCTCTTCGTTGATTTCCGTCGCGGTCATGGCCCGGTCGCTTTTCCCAAGGATTTCAAGGATCAGCAGCGTCCTCAGATTGGGCGGTATCCGGTCTTGGTCAGCCATCGGGTTTGTCTCGAACAAATTGTTTGTGGATTTGTACGCGAATCATTGTAGCGTGCATACGTGGTAAAAATCGAGACCCTTGGTCCCGATTTTTACGGGGGAGGAATATGGAATTCGATTTCGTCATTGTGGGCGCCGGGTCCGCCGGCTGTGCGCTTGCCAACCGGCTTTCCGAGGACGGGCGCTACAGCGTGGCGCTGCTCGAGGCCGGGCCGCGTGACACGAACCCCTGGATTCATATTCCGGTCGGCTATTTTCGCACCATGGGAAATCCGCGCAGCGACTGGCGCTATCGCACCGAGGCCGATCCCGGCATTGCCGGGCGGGCGATCCCCTGGCCGCGCGGCCGGGTGCTGGGCGGGTCGAGTTCGATCAACGGTCTGCTGTATGTGCGCGGCCAGCCTCAGGACTACGACGGCTGGGCACAGGCCGGTTGCCGGGGCTGGTCCTGGGGCGAGGTTCTGCCCTGTTTCAAACGGGCCGAGCACTGGGAGGGCGAGGATCCGGACGGGCTGCGTGGGCGGAACGGCCCGCTTTCGGTCCAGACCTCGCGGCTCACCCGTCGGGTGGTCGACCGCTGGATCGAGGCGGCGCAGCAGGCCGGGTATCCGGCGGCGCGCGATTACAATGGCGCCGATCAGGAAGGCGTGGGCTATTTCCAACTGACCATGAAGGGCGGCCGGCGCTGCTCTTCGGCGGTGGCCTACCTCAAGCCCGCGCGCCGGCGTCACAATCTCACCGTCATCACCGACGCCCAGACCGAAAAGGTGCTGCTGGAGGCGGGCAGGGCGCACGGCGTACGGGTCCGCATCCGCGACACCTTTCACGAGATCCGCGCCCGCTCCGAGGTGATCCTGAGTGCCGGCGCCATCGGTTCGCCGCAGATCCTCATGCTCTCGGGCATCGGCGACGGCGACGAATTGCAGCGGCTGGGCATCGGCGTGCAGGCCGATCTCAAGGGGGTCGGGCGCAATCTTCAGGATCACCTTCAGGCCCGCCCGGTGTTCAAGACCGATCTGAGCACGATCAACATCGAAACCAGCAACCTGTTCAAACAGACGCGCATCGCCTTGCAATACGCGCTCACCCAGCGCGGACCGATGACCATGGCCGCCAGCCTGGGCACCGGCTTTCTCAAGACCGAGCCGCACCTGGAAACCCCGGATATCCAGTTCCACATTCAGCCGTTCAGCGCCGACAGCCCGGCCGAAGGTCCGCACCGGTTTTCGGCCTTTACCGCCTCGGTGCTGCAACTGCGGCCCGAAAGCGCCGGTCATTTGCGCCTGCGCTCGGCCGATATGGACGATCACCCGGCGATCCATCCGAATTACCTGGCCACCCCGACCGATCAGAAGACAATCGTCAAAGGTATTCAGATCGCGCGCAAGATTGCCGGTACGGATCCGCTCAAATCGCATATCATGGACGAACATGCGCCCGGCCCGGGCGTGGCCTTTGACGACGAGGCGGCCACGCTCGACTGGGCGCGGCGCACCGCGGTCACGATCTATCACCCGACGGGCACCTGCAAGATGGGGATCGATCCGATGGCGGTTGTGGACCCGAGGTTGCGGGTGCGGGGAATTGACGGGCTGCGTGTCGCTGACGCCTCGATCATGCCGCAAATCGTCAGCGGCAACACCAATGCCCCGGCGATCATGATCGGTGAGCGGGCCAGCGACCTGATACTGGAGGACACCGCAGGCTAGCGACAGGAGACACCAGCCATTCCGGCGGCCTGGCCCGAAAGGGGCGGTCGTCGGGATACGACGACAGAGCAAGACGGGCGGCGCTTTCAGGGAGGAACGCCGCCCGGTGACGACACGGCCGATCCAGCGCCTTCATCTTCGGCCCGGATAATAATAAGCGGAAGGCAAACGCATCATGGGAGGAAAATTGATGTTCAGTCTCAAGACTTTGACCGTAGGGGCCGCGGCCCTTGCCATGACGGCCACGGCCGCTTTCGCCGAAACCGTGATCCGGGTGCAATCGGTGATCCCGGCGCAGGCCGACGAAGTGACCATGCTCAATGAATTCGCCGCCGATGTGGCGGCCCTGACCGGCGGATCACTCAAGATCGAGGTCTTGCCTGCCGGCGCCGTCGTCGGCGTGCGCGAAACGCTCGACGCGGTCGACAGCGGGCTGATCGAGGGCGGCTTTGCCTGGACGCACTATTGGTCGGGCAAGCACCCGGCGGCCATGCTCTTCGGCTCGCCCGTGGCGGGCGCCGGTGTCGGCATCGACAATATCGCCTTTGTGTCCTGGTTCCAGTACGGCGGCGGCAAGGAGCTCTATGACCAGCTCTGGGACGAGATGGGCGTCAACGTCAAGGGCTTCATGCTGCAACCGGTGGGGCCGGAGGCGCTCGGCTGGTTCAAGGAGCCGATCGCCAGCATGGACGATTTCCGCAAGTACCGATTCCGCACGCCGCCGGGCATCCCCGGCCAGACCTACAAGGATATCGGCGTCGCCTCGGTCGCCATGGGCGGCGGTGACATTCTGCCGGCGCTCGAAAAAGGCACCATCGACGCCGCCGAATGGTGCTGCCCCAAGCCTGACAGCGTCTTCGGCTTCCAGAAGGTGCTGAAGCATTACTACCTGCAAGGTCTGCACCAGGTGGTGGTGAACGCCGATCTCTACATCAACGGCGATGTCTATGACGGGCTGACCGACCTCGAGAAAAAGGCGCTGGAAGTGGCCGCCAATGCCTCGCTGTCGAAAGCCATGTCGTATCGCATCTACGAAAACGGCAAGGCGCTGAAGGATCTGACCGAGAACCACGGCGTCATCCTGCACGACACCCCCGAGGATTACTTCTCGGAGTACATGACCGCCGCCAAGGCCGCGCTGGAGACCAATGCCGCCGAAAACGAATTCTTTGCGGAAGTTTGGCAGAGCCAGAAGGAATTCGCCGAGATCGCGGTGCCGTTCTGGGCTGGGGCGCAGACCTCGAACGCCAACCTCGGCCGGGCCTATGCCGACAGTCTGAAATAGGCGTTCACCGGCCCCGGACCTCGATCCGGGGCCTCTCGACCACCCGACGCAAAGGCCCCGGGTCGCCCGGGGCGGGCAGCGAAATACGCGTGACAGGCTCGAACGCCCGCCCCGGACCTTGATCCGGGGCCTCGCCATCAACCGATGCAGAGGCCCCGGGTCCTGCCCGGGGCGGGCAGCAAGACACGCATGACATTCATCACAAGGGACGTGGCATGGCCGAAGAGGTACTCCCCGAAGAGCTCGACATCACCGACGAGTTGATCGCAGAGCGACGCGCCGAGGAACCGGGGCAGACGCCGGAGGACATGACCCCCTGGCAACGTCCGATCACCGCCACCATCGATGTCATCAACCTCTGGGCGGGGCGGCTGATTTGCGTGCTGATGGTGCCGCTGATCCTTGCCATCGTCTACGAGGTGTTTTCCCGCAATATGTTCGCCGTGCTGACCCAGAACGGCATGAACGAGCAGGCCATCGCCTGGGGTTTCGGCCCGACGCTCTGGGTCTATGACATTTCGCGCATGCTGGGCGGCGTGCTGTTCATGGCGGCCGCCGGCTATGCGCTGATGCGCGGGGTGCACATCCGCGCCGATTTTCTCTATCGCAACTGGTCCGACAGGACACAGGCGACGGTGGACGCGGTGCTTTATCTCGCCTTCTACATCCCGGCGATGCTGTTTTTCACCTGGGTCTCGACCGAATACTGGCTCAAGGCCTTCATCTCCGGCGAACAGGCCAGCGACAGCACCTGGGCGCCGCTGCTCTGGCCGGCGCGCCTGGCCATGCCGGTGGGGGCCTTTCTGCTGCTGCTCCAGGGCTTCCCTGAGCTTTTCCGCGCCTTCCACAAGATGGGCAAGACGCGCGAGGCCAAGTTCCTCCGGGTGCTGCCCTTCTACTTTGTCGCGCTGCTGATCGTCACCGGCGCGGTGTTCTTTCCCGACGTGGTGCCGATTGCCGACTGGTGGACGGCGGCTTTCGGGCGCGAGGGGCTTTTGAGCGTCGACAAGCCGATCATCGGGCTGATCATGCTGGCGGTGATGCTGTTTGCCATCTTCGTGGGTTTCCCGATCTCCTTCACCCTGATCTTCCTGGGCTTCGTCTTCGGCACCTGGGGGGCGAATTTCAAGCTTGCCACCTTCCTGATGACCTTGCAGACCAATTCCGTGATGCTGTCCGACCAGCTGGTCGCGGTGCCGCTCTTTATTTTCATGGGCATCGTGATGGAGCAGGCCGGGCTGATGGAGCGGCTGTTCCAGGCGGTGCAGATGATGATGAGCCGGACCCGGGGGGCGCTGTTCATCGCGGTGCTCTTCGTCTCGACGATCTTTGCCGCCGCCACCGGCATCGTCGGCGCCTCGGTCACCATCCTCGGCATCATGGCGGCGCGGACGATGAACAAATCCGGCTATGACGTGCGGCTGGCGGCGGGCACGATCACCGCCGGCGGCACCCTGGGCATCCTGATCCCGCCGTCGATCATGCTGATCGTCATGGGGCCGGTGCTCGAGGTTCCGGTGACCGATCTGTTCCGCGCGGCGATCATTCCCGGCGTCCTGCTGGCGGGGCTCTATCTGCTCTATGCATTGGGCCGCTGCTGGATCAATCCAAATCTCGGGCCGATCCTGCCGCCCGAAGACCAGCCCGAAACCTCGCGCTTCTACCTGCTCGAGGTCATTCTCGTCATGGCGTCGCTGATCGTGCTGATCTGGCTGATCACGCGCGGCATCACAACCGGGTACGGCTTTTTCTTCGGCGCGCTGATCGTGCCGCTGGCCTGGATCGGCGTGATGTACGCGGTCTATGCCTGGCTGCACAATGCCAAGCCCGGCGGCTTCTATTTCTCTGACCTCTGGTACGAGTTTTTCATGGGGCTGGTGCCGCCGACAGTGCTGATCGCCTTTGCCCTGGGCTCGATCCTCGCCGGCTGGGCGACCCCGGCCGAGGCCTCGGCCTGCGGTGCCTTTGGCGCGGTGCTCTTGTCGATGCTCTATCGCAAGTTCACCATTCCCGGGCTCTACGACGCGCTGATCAAGAGCCTCGAGATCACCGTGCTGATCATGTTCCTGGTCGCGGCGTCGAACTTCTTCGGCGCGGTCTTTTCCAACCTCGGCACGCCGAAGATGCTGACCGAGCTGCTCTTGGCGCTCGACATGCCCCCGGTGCTGATCCTGATGCTGATCATGGCGCTGATCTTCCTGCTGGGCTGGCCGCTGGAATGGGTGCCGATCGTGCTGATCATCGTGCCGATCCTGATTCCCACCGTCACCTCGCTCGACCTCGGCTTCGAGAGCCAGAACGATTTGCTGATCTGGTTTGCCATATTGGTGGCGGTAAACCTGCAAACCGCCTGGCTCAGCCCGCCGGTGGCGCTTTCGGCTTACTTCCTCAAGGGTGTGGTGCCAGAATGGGACCTGCGCGACATCTATCTCGGGATGATGCAGTTCATGGTGATCCAACTCATCGGGCTGATCCTGATCTTTGTCTTTCCGCAGATCGCGCTCTGGCTGCCGAACTACATCTACGGAAACTGACGTGAGGACATCCGATGCCGCGCCACTATCTGAAGAAGGCGGATCGCACGCCAAAGACCGACGCGCGCGAGACCCATGACACCGTCGCGCGCATCCTGGACGAGATCGAAGCCGGCGGCGATGCCAAGGCGCTGGAGTATGCCGCGCGCTTCGACCGCTACGAGGGCAATGTGCTGCTGTCGCCTGACGAGATCGCGGCGGCCTGTGACCAGGTGTCCGACAGGCTCAAGGCCGACATCCGCTTTGCCCATGACAACGTGCGGCGATTTGCCGAGCTTCAGAAAAGCACGCTGACCGATGTCGAGACCGAGCTGACGCCGGGCTTTGTCACCGGGCAAAAGGCGATCCCGGTGGCGGCGGCGGGCTGCTACGTGCCCGGCGGGCGCTACAGCCACATCGCCAGCGCGATCATGACGGTGACCACCGCCAAAGTCGCCGGCTGCCAGCATATCACCGCCTGTTCGCCGCCCCGGCCGGGTGTCGGCGTGCCGCCCGCGATCATCTATGCCGCCCGAATCTGCGGCGCCGACCGGATCATGGCGATGGGCGGGGTGCAGGGGGTGGCGGCGATGACCTTTGGCCTGTTCGGCCTGCCGCCGGCCAATATCCTTGTCGGTCCCGGCAACCAGTTCGTCGCCGAGGCCAAGCGCATCCTGTTCGGCCGTGTCGGCATCGACATGATCGCCGGGCCGACCGACAGCCTGATCCTTGCCGACGGGCAGGCCGATCCGCATATCGTTGCCACCGATCTGGTGAGCCAGGCCGAGCATGGCTACAACTCGCCGGTCTGGCTGGTCACCGACAGCCGCGCTCTGGCCGAAGACGTGATGGCCCGCGTCCCGGACCTGATCGCTGATCTGCCGGAGGTGAACCGCGAAAATGCCGCTGCCGCCTGGCGCGACTATGCCGAGGTGATCCTCTGCGCCGACCGTGAGGACATGGCCGCCTGTTCCGACGATTATGCCCCCGAACATCTGACCGTTCAGGCCGCCGACCCCGACTGGTGGCTTGACCGGCTGACCTGTTACGGGTCGCTCTTTCTTGGCGAAGAGACCACGGTGTCTTACGGTGACAAGGCGGCGGGCACCAACCATGTGCTGCCGACCTCGCGCGCGGCCAGTTACACCGGCGGGCTGTCGGTGCACAAATACATGAAGATCGTCACCTGGCAGCGCGCCACCCGCGACGGGTCCAGGGCGGTGGCCGAGGCGACCGCCCGGATTTCGCGGCTCGAAGGAATGGAGGGCCATGCCCGCGCTGCCGACGTGCGGCTGGCCAAGTACTTTCCCGACGAGGAGTTCGACCTGTCGGCCGATGGATGACCCCGCCGGGGCGGTGCCTGACCCTCGCCGCGCCCCGAGCCCCGGAACAGCCGCAGACCCAAGGAGACCGATATGTACAACAAGATACTGGTGGCCATGGCGCTCGATCACGGGATTTCGCCTCAGATGCTCGAGATTGCCCAAGCGCTCTGCAATCCCGGGGCCGAGATCGTCGCTCTGCATGTCTTCGAGGCGCCGCCCTCGTCGGTCAGCGCATATCTCGGCGATGACGCGGTGCGCGACGGGTTTGATCGGGCGCGGCAGCTGATGGCGGAAAAGACTGCCCATATCGAAGGCATCACGGCCAGAATCGTGCGCGGCCACACCTATCGCACGCTGATCGATTATTCCGCCGACCACGGGGTCGATTGCATCGTGATCGGCTCGCATCAGCCGGATTTCAGCGATTATCTGTTGGGCTCGACCGCCGCCAGAGTGGTCCGCCACGCGCCCTGCGCCGTGCACGTCTTCCGCAGCAGCTGAGCGTACCGCAGACCCCCGAGACAGGCGCACCACCTGCCGGCTCCGCTGCGATTTTTGCATGGGTCTCCGATCCTTGAACCGCACACCCGGTAGCCTTGGGGGTGCGGTGCTTGCCATGTGGGCTGTCGCCGCTGGCACATCGGACGAGCGTGAAAGCCCGGCATTTCTCGTCACACGCAGGCTTTGTGGCATCTGAAAAAGGTTGACTCAGCCGGGACGCATCCCGTATGACACCGATGTCATGACACCGGTGTCATAATTGATGACGCACTTCAGGAGGGGGCAGGGTGGCAACCATTTACGACGTCGCGAAGCTGGCCGGAGTGTCGCCAAAAACCGTTTCGCGGGTTCTGAACGGTGACGCCCCGGTCAATGAAAAGACCCGCACCAAGGTCGCTAGGGCCATTTCCGAACTGGGCTATGTTCCGTCTCAGGCGGCGCGGATGATGCGGTCCAGTCGGTCGGGGCTGATTGGGCTGATCACGGGCGCGATTTCTGCCACGCCCCATGGCACCGAAACCCGCGGCCTGCCCGACATGCTGATCGTTCAGGCGATCCAGCGCGAGATGGCCGAGCGGGGCAAGATCCTGATGATTGCCGACACCGGCGGATCGCCGTCGACCGTGCCGATGCTTGCCGCGACCTTTGCCCAGCACCGGGTCGAAGGATTGATCTATGTCGCCGACCATCACCGCGCCGTCGATCTGGATCTGAGCGGCGCGAATTGCCCGACGCTGCTGACCAATTGCTACGACGATCGCGGCACCCCCTGCGTCCTGCCCGACGATGCCGCCGGCCAGCAGGCGCTGGTGGCGCGGCTGATCGCGGCCGGACACCGCCGGATCGGCTTTCTGACGCTGGATCAGGCCATGCCCGCCGGTCGGTTGCGTCTCGAGGGCTACAAGGCCGCGCTGGCCGAGGTGGGGCTGCCCTTTGATCCGGTGCTGGTCGAGGCCGGCTATGTGATCGGGCGCGAAATGCAGAGCGCGGCGCTGACCGAGGCGCTGGAGCACCTGCTCACACTGGACCAGCCGCCGAGCGTGATCTGCTGCGGCAACGACGAAATGGCGATGCGGGTCTATGGCCTGCTGCGCAGCCGGGGCCTGCGGGTGCCCGAAGATATCTCGGTTGCGGGTTACGACGATCATCGCAGCATCGCCGAGATGCTGCACCCGCATCTGACTACTGTCGAGCTGCCCTACATCGACATGGGCCGGCACACGGCGGCACGGCTTCTTGACATGATCGGGGGCGACGTCCCCGCATCCGACGATCCCCTGCTGGTGCAGGGACCGGTCGTCTGGCGGTCCTCGGTGACCGCTCTCACCGAACTCTGAATGCAGTCTCACGGGAGGAGAACTTTATGCAACGCACGAAACTGACCCTTGGCGCGCTGGTCGCGTCCACCGCCCTGGCCGGCATGGCCAGCGCCCAGACCGAGTTGACGCTGTGGTATCACGGCGCCGGCAACGAGGTGGAAAGCAACATCCTGGGCGGCATTATCGAGGATTTCAACGGCGCGCAGGAGGACTGGCAGGTCACCGTCGAAAGCTTCCCGCAGGAAAGCTACAACGACAGCGTCGTCGCCTCGGCCCTGGCCGGCAATCTGCCCTGCATCCTCGATGTCGACGGGCCGGTAATGCCGAACTGGGCCTGGGCCGGCTATCTTCAGCCGCTGCCGATCAGCCAAGAGGCAATCGACGGCCACCTGGACGCCACCATCGGCCGCTGGGATGGCGAGATCTATTCGGTCGGTCTCTGGGATGCCGCCGTTGCGCTTTATGCCCGCCAGTCCACGCTGGACGAATTGGGCCTGCGCACCCCGTCGCTGGAAGAGCCCTGGACGAAAGAGGAATTCATGGGCGCGCTGGAGGCCGCGAAGGCCTCGGGCAATTATGACTTCGCGCTCGATCTCGGAACCGCCTGGACCGGCGAATGGTATCCCTATGCCTTCTCGCCCTTCCTGCAAAGCTTTGGCGGTGACATTGTCGACCGGGACGGCTATCAGACCGCGGAAGGCGCGCTGAACGGCGAGGCGGCCATGGAATTCGGCGCATGGTGGCAATCGCTGTTTGCAGAGGGCTACGCCCCCGGCACCAGCCAGGATCCGGCAGACCGCGACAGCGGCTTCATCGAGGGCAAATACGCCTTTTCGTGGAACGGCAACTGGGCCGCGGCCAACACGCTGGCCAGCGTCGAGAACGCGGATGACGTGGTATTCCTGCCGGCGCCCGATTTCGGCAACGGCTCCACCATCGGTGCCGCCTCGTGGCAGTTCGGCGTATCCAGCGCCTGCGAGCATCCCGAAGGTGCGGCGGCCTTTGTCGAACACGCGCTGCAAGACGAATACCTCGCCGCATTCTCGGACGGCATCGGCCTGATCCCGGCCACCAAGGAGGCCGCCCAGATGACCGAGAGTTATGCCGAGGGCGGCCCGTTGGCGGTGTTCTTCGACCTCTCCGCCGAACAGGCGCTGGTGCGTCCGGTCAGCCCCGGCTACGTGGTGGCCGCCAAGGTGTTCGAGAAGGCGCTTTCCGATATCGCCAATGGCGCGGATGTGGCCGACACGCTGGATGCCGCAGTGGACGAGATCGACGACGATATCGAGGCCAACCAGGGCTACGGCCACTAAGCCCCATCGGGGGTCGCCGTGGCGGCCCCCACCCAACCCCGAGGGACTCTCATGTCTAGCAAGCTGACACGGTCGAACCGTGCCGGGTGGCTTTTTGCGCTGCCGGGCTTCTCGCTCCTGTTTCTGTTCATCATCGTGCCGTTTTTCTTTGCCTTCTGGCTTTCGCTGACAAATCAGCGGCTTGTCTCGCCCAACCCGACCGAGTTCGTGGGGCTGAAGAACTATGCCGATCTGCTCAGCGTCTCGGTCCTGACGCTGGAGCCGGAGCGTGACGAAGCAGGAGAGATCCGCCGCGACGATGACGGTGCCATCGCATATCCCCGGGTCCGCAGCATCACCCGTTCGGACGAGTTTCCGCAGTATCGCGGCATGCGCGAATGGTTCCGTTGGCACTGGGGCGACAAGGCCAAGGTGGTGATCGCAAGCGACGTGGTCTTCATGAAGGCGCTGGTCAACACGTTGACCTTCGCGCTGTTCATCGTGCCCTTGCAAGGCGGCGGGGCGCTGTTGCTGGCCCTGCTGATCAATCAGAAGCTGCGCGGCATCAACGCCTTCCGCACGATTTATTTCATGCCGGTGGTGATCTCGATCGTGGTGATCTCGCTGCTCTGGCGCTTTATCTATTCCGGCAACGAAGGGCTGTTGAACAACATCCTTGAAGCGCTGACCTTTGGTGCCTTCACGCCCGTCGACTGGCTGGGCTCGACCGACACGGCGCTGGGATCGATCATCGCCATGTCGGCCTGGCAGGCGGTGGGCTTTCACATGGTGATCTGGCTCGCCGGGCTGCAAACCATCTCGCCCACGCTCTATGAGGCGGCGGCGATCGAAGGCGCCAGCAAGTGGCAGACCTTCCGCTATGTCACCTGGCCGGGGCTGCGGAACACCGCCGTTCTGGTGCTGATCGTCATCACCATGCAGAGCTTCGCGGTCTTTGCGCAGATCGACGTGATGACCAATGGCGGCCCGCTCGATTCCACCCAGACGCTGGTCTTCCAGACCGTCGAACGCGGCTATGGCAAGCAGGACATTTCCGGGGGCGCGACGATCTCGGTCATCCTGTTCCTCATGGTCCTGATGATTTCGGCCGTTCAGGCCTTTCTGACCCGGGAGCGCAACTGATGGCCCTCGTCACCTCCGACAACCGCGGCCTGCGGCTGGCAGCGCGCTATGCGACGCTGATCCTCGTGGCCCTCATCTTCCTGTTCCCGCTGGTCTTCATGGTGGTCTCGAGCCTGAAGCCCGATCAGCAGCTTCTGGCCGACACCTCGAGCATCCGCGCCTTCCTTCCGGTAGGCGATATCAGCCTCGACAATTATTACAAGGCCTTCGACCGCGCGCCCATCGGGCTGTTCATGATGAACTCGGTGGGGATCACCATCGTCACCGTGGTGCTGTCGATCCTGCTCTGTTCGCTGGCGGCGTTTTCCTTCGTCTTTCTCGACTGGAGCGGGCGCGGCGTGCTGCTTTCGGTGATCGTCGCGACCCTGATCATCCCCTTCGAGACCATCGCGGTGCCGCTTTTGCTCTTTGTGTCGAAACTGCCCTGGATCGGCTGGGAGGGGCTGGAGTTCGGCTGGCTCAACACCTACCGCGTGCAGGTGATCCCCTGGATCGTCGATGCGCTGACGATCTTTCTCTTCGTGCAGTTCTTCAAGGATCTGCCGCGCGAACTGATCGAGGCGGCGCGGGTGGAGGGCGCAAGCTGGTTCACCGTCTACCGCCGGATCGTCATGCCGCTCTCCGGCCCGGTGCTGGCCACCGCCGCCATTCTGAAATCGCTGAAGATGTACAACGAGCAATACCTCTGGCCGCTGATCGTGGTGCAGGACGAGGCGCATCGCCCGGTCATGGTGGGCTTGGGCTACTTCTTCCAACTGCAAATCGCCTGGGGCGAGGTGATGGCCTATCTCACCCTGATCTCCGTTCCGGTCATCGCCTTCTATCTTGTCATGCAACGCGCCTTCATCTCGTCGATCGCTTCGACCGGTGTGAAGGGCTGAGGAACTCACTATGACCATCGCACTCGAAAATCACTGGATCTGGGACAGCTGGTACGCCCACGATGGCGCCCGCTGGCACGGATATTTCCTGAAGGCGCCCAAGTCGCTGGGCAACCCCGACCTGCGCCACTTCAACGTGAGCCAGGGCCATGCGGTCAGCGACGATCTGGTGACCTGGGAGCACTTGGGCACCTGCCTGACCCCCTCCGAGGGGCCTGCCTTCGACGATTACACCACCTGGACCGGCTCCGTGGTGCAGGACGGCGATGGTCTCTGGCACCTGTTCTACACCGGCACCGCGCGGGCCGAGGACGGGCTCTATCAGCGCATCGGCCATGCCACCTCGCACGATATGCACAGCTGGGAGCGGTTGGAAGACGGGCTTTGCCTCGATCTCACCGGGCCGAATGCCCGGCACTACGAGGCGGATCACGCCAAGGGCTTCTGGCACGACCGCGCGATGCGCGACCCCTGGGTGATGCACGACCCCGAGGGCGCGGGCTGGCTGATGTATTTCACCGCCCGCGCGCCGGGCATCAAGGAACCCAACGCCGGCGGCGCCGTGGGCTTTGCCACGTCGCCCGACCTCAAGACCTGGACGCTTCAGCCGCCGGTCTTTACCGGCGGCTTCGGCCAGTTGGAGGTGCCGCAGGTGTTTCAGCACCAGGGCCATTGGTTCTGCCTGTTCTGCACCGCTGCCGAGCATTTCAGCAAGGCGCAGGCCGAGGCCACGCCCAGCGGTCCGGTCACCGGCAACCATTACCTGATCGGCGAGGGGCCGCGCGGCCCGTGGAAGATCGCGCCCGGCAATTTCCTTGACGGCGCGCTGCCCTGCTTTCGCTACGCGGCGCGGATCGTGGACACCGGCGAGGGGCTCGTGATCCTCGGGTTCAACGACTACGCGCCGGATGGCGAGTTCGGCGGCTTCGTGCTCGATCCCGCGCCGGTCACCCTCGACGACAACGGGCTGCTCCGCGTCGAGCAGCCGCCGAAAGCTGCGGAGTAAACGGCTATGGCAACTCTGAAACTCACCGACATTCGCAAGAGCTATGGCAACGCCTATGTCATCAAGGGGGTCGATCTGGAGATCGAGGACGGCGAGTTCACCGTTTTCGTCGGCCCGTCGGGCTGTGGCAAGTCGACCCTGTTGCGGATGATTTCGGGGCTCGAGGACATCACCGCCGGCACGCTCGAGATCGACGGTCAGAGGGTCAACGACCTGCCGCCCAAGGAACGCGGCATCGCCATGGTGTTCCAGTCCTACGCGATCTTTCCGCATATGACCGTGCGCGAGAACGTGGCGTTCGGGCTGACCATTGCCGGCGCCTCCAAGGCCGAGAAAGAGGAAAAGGTGGCCGAGGCCGCCCGGGTTCTCCAGATGGAGCATCTGCTCGACCGTCGGCCCAGCCAGCTTTCGGGAGGCCAGCGCCAGCGGGTTGCCATCGGCCGCGCCATCGTGCGCAAGCCCAAGGTTTTCCTGTTCGACGAACCGCTGTCGAACCTCGACGCGGCGCTGCGCATGGACATGCGGATGGAGATCGGCAAGCTGCACAAGCACCTGAACGCGACGATGGTCTATGTCACCCACGATCAGGTCGAGGCGATGACGCTGGCCGACAAGATCGTGGTGTTGAAGGACGGCAAGGTCATGCAGGTCGGCACCCCGATGGAGCTGTTCCACGAGCCCGCCAACCGCTTTGTCGCAGGCTTTCTCGGGGCGCCGTCGATGAACTTTCTCGAGGTGTCGGTCGACGCGCGGGACGGCCGCGAGGCACGCGTCTCGAACGCGGCGCTGGAGCCGCTTGCCGTCGCTCACAAGGGCCGGATCGATGGTCAGCCGCACGCGGTTCTGGGCATCCGGCCGCAACATGTCTCGGCCACCGAGCCGGGGCGCGGCCTGCTGCATGGCACCGTCAACCTGTCGGAGCGGCTGGGCACCGAGACCGTCGTCGACATGACCCTGAAGGATGGCACCAAGTTCATCGCCGCCTTTGACGAGGATCGGATTTTCGAGCCCGGCGAAGCCATCGACCTGGAGTTCGACCCCGCCCGCGCGCATCTTTTTGCCGCCGATGACGATCCGGCGGCGCCGCATTGACCTCTGGCGGTCAGTGCCCGCTGGCGAGATAGCGGTTGCGCTCCGGTGACGGATCGCGCCAGCGCAGATGTTCCGCCGGGGCGGTCGCGCCGACCTAGCTTCGCAGGAGGGCGTTGCGTTGCTTCGCCCTCTCTTGCGCGCGGGCAATGGCGGCGGGATCCCAGCCCTGCATCAGCACGGCGGCGAGTTCGGCGACCAGCTCGGGGCGTTGGGTTGCGAGGTCGGTCAGCTCATCCGGGTCGTCCCGCATGTCAAAGAGCTGTGGCGCATAGCCATCGTACCAGCACAGCTTGAACCGGTCGCGGCGCAGCATCCGGTGGCGTTGCGGGCCGGTGCGGATGTTCATCAGGCCGCCATAATAGCTGGCGGTGACCTGGTTGTGCCAGTCGGCCCGTTGCATCAAATCGCGCCCGATCTGGCCGGGCAGGGGCGCGGCGCCGCTGCGCGCCAGCAGCGTGGCTGACAGGTCGCAGAGGCTGACCACGCGATCATCCACCGCGCCGGCCTCGATCCCGGGGCCGGCCAGGATCATCGGCACCTTGGCGCTTTCGTCATGAAAGGTGCTCTTCCACCACAGGCCGCGCTCGCCAAGCGCCTCGCCGTGATCCGAGACATAGATCACCAGGGTGTCCGCGCGGGCCGCCACCTTGTCGATCGCTCGCCCCGCCAGACGGTCGATCATCCGCACCAGCCCGTAATAGGCCGCCCGGCTGCGCATCACGGCATCCTCGGGCACGGTATCCACCGCGCCGGCTTCGGCCCATTCGGCAAGGGCGGGATGTCGGGTCGCCGGTGCGGCCAGGCGCGGCGGGCCGACCCCGGGCGCAATCGCCCGGTAATCCTCCGGCGTGGCGATATATGGCGGGTGCCGGCAGAACAGGCTGACCAGCGCAAAGAACGGCCGGCCTTCGGCATCGCGCCGGGCGATCACCTCGTCCAGCGTGCGTTCGGCCATTTCGGTGACCGCGTGGTCATAGGCCTGATACGAGGTCTCGCCCATGCCCGACCCCGGCAATTCGGCGCCGCGGTTGCCGCGCGCCCCGGTGAGTGCGCCGATATCCGGCGCCCCGGCGCCGGGCCAGCCGGCGCCGATATCGCCGATCGGGCGGGCGCCAAAACCGTGGTGCTGATCGGGGCCGTAAAAGTGCATCCGCCCGATCAGCCGGGTGTCATACCCGGCGGCACCCATGGCATGGGCAAGGGTTGGGATGTCGGAGGGCAGGAAATCGTCGTTGCTGCGCACACCCGAGACATGCGGCTCGAGCCCGGTGAGAAAAGCCATGCGCGAGGGCACGCAGAGCGGGGCAGGGCAATAGGCATTGCTGAACCTTGTGCCGCGCGCGGCCAGCGCATCGAGGGCCGGCGTCTGTGCCGCCGGGTCCCCCGCCGCGCCAAGCGCCCGGGCCGCATGCTGATCGGTCATCACCAGCAGGATGTTCGGTTTTTCGGTGGTGTCGGATATTGGTCTGGACAATTTGAGGTTTTCCCTATATCGGTTGGTCCAATATGCCATAAATTGGCAAATTTTCAATGTGGGAGGACGGAATATTGCTTAATACACGAAAATTCATTGCGATCTTGGGGCTGGGTGTCGCAGCTTTGGCCCTTCCGGTTGGACCAATTGGCGCCGGCGCGGCCCAGGCGCAGGATTTCCCCGCCAAGCCGCTCGAGGTCATCGTGCCGTTCAAGCCCGGCGGTCGGACCGACGTGGTGGCCCGTCTGATCGGCGACAAGATCCAGGAAAAGGGCCTGCTGAGCCAGCCGATGGCGGTGGTCAATGCCGATGGCGGGGCCGGGGCCAATGCCGTCAACCGGATGCGCCGGGGCGATGACGATGGCCACACCATCGTGCATTGGCACCACCAGGCGCTGATCGCCATGGCGATGGGGCTGGGCGATTTCGGGCTCGAGGATTTCAAGTCGATCGGCTACACCGGCGGCGGCAGCCCGGTCTGGGTGGTCAGCGAGGACAGCGAATTCGACACGCTCGAAGACCTGATCGCGCATCTCAAGGAAAATCCGCGCAGTCTGATCGAGGCGGTGGGCATCGGCACCATTCCGCATTTCGTTGGTGCCATGCTGGCCAATGAAGCCGGCTTCGAGACCCGCTACGTCACCGCCAATTCCGGGGCCGACCGGCTGCGGCTGGTGCTGGGTGGCAATGCCGATATCGCGCTCTTTGCCGCGTCGGAATATCTCGCCCAGGGCGAGGGGCTGAAAGCGCTGGTCTATTTCGGTCGCGAGCGTCTGCCCGACATGCCCGATGTGCCGACCGCGACCGAGCTGGGCTATGACGTGAGCTGGGCCAACCCGAACTGGTGGCTGGCGCCGGCCTCGACCCCGGATGCCCATGTGGCCGAGCTGGCATCGGCGCTGGAAGCGGCAATCAATGATCCCGAGATCGTCGAGTATTTCCGTAACAACACGCTCGAGCCCTATTGGACGCCCGGAGACGCGGCCATGGCCGATGCCGAAAAGCAGCTCGAGGCGTTGAAGGCCGTGGCGGCCACGATCAACTGATCCCCGCGCCGGCGGGCCGGGCTGTGGCCCGCCGGCGCGATGCCTGAGAGGGGAGGCCGAGCCTTGCGCGACGCGACACGCCAGACCATCGCCGACGTCATTCTCGCCGCACTGGTGGCGGCGGGGGCGGCGCTATTGTTCATCGGTGCGGCCGAACTGCCGCCGCCGCGTTTCGAGCCGCTGGGATCGGCGGCGCTGCCGCGCATCCTCGGGACGCTGCTGATCTTTTTCGCGGTGATCCTGGTGATCCGCGCCCTGCTGCGTCTGCGCGCCGGGCAGGCCAGTGCGGCGGCACCCTCCGGCGCCGATCCACGGCGCGGCGCGCTGGTCTTCGTCGCCCTGGTGCTCTATGTCGCCGCGCTCGATTTCGGCCGCATGCCCTTCGTGCCCGCGACCACCGTCTTCGTGACCGCCACCGGCCTCGTCATCGGCGCGCGCAGCTGGGTGAACCTGGCGGTCTTTGCCGCCGTCGGTCTGGTGCTGTCGCTGGCGATCTCGACCATCCTCGAACGCTTTCTCTATATCTCGATCGGCTGACCCATGCTTGACGCCTTCCTCGCCCTCGCTGAGTGGCAAAATCTGCTGTTTCTGGCCGTCGGCACCGGTCTCGGCATCGTCGTCGGCGCCATTCCGGGCCTCACCGCATCGATGCTGATCGCCCTGACCCTGCCGCTCACCTTCCACATGGATCCGGTGAGCGCGGTGACCCTGTTGATCGGCGAATATGTCGGCGGCATTTCGGGCGGGCTGATCACCGCGATCCTGCTGAGGATGCCCGGCACGCCGGCCTCGATCGTCACCACCTTCGACGGCTATCCGATGGCGCAGAACGGTTTTGCCGAACGCGCGCTCGCGCTGGGCATCATGGCCTCGGTGGTGGGCGGCATCATCTCCTGGGGGTTCCTCGCCGGCATGTCTCCGGCGCTCGCGCGCTTTGCCCTGCAATTCGGACCCTGGGAATATTTCACCCTGGTGCTGATGGCGCTGGTGATGCTGGCGGTGCTGTCGCAGGGCTCGATGGTCAAGGGGCTGATGGCCGCCGCGCTGGGCATGGCCTTTGCGCTGCCCGGTATCGACAGTTCGATCGGGCAGGCGCGGCTCACCTTCGGCTCGAGCGCCATGCTGTCGGGCTTCGGGCTCTTGCCGGTGCTGATCGGGGCCTTTGCGATCAGTCAGATCCTGCGCGATGCCGCCACGCCGCAGGAAAGCGGCAGGATGGACATGCCCAAGTCCAAGCTGCCGATCTATCGCAGCGATCTCGGCTATGCACCCAAACTGCTGCGCGGCTCGGTCATCGGCACCTGGATCGGCCTGCTGCCCGGCATTGGCGCAAATATCGCCGCGCTGGTGTCCTATTCCACCGAAAAGCAGCTCTCGAAAGAGCCCGAGAAGTTCGGCACCGGGCACGAGCCCGGCGTTGTGGCCGCCGAAAGCGCCAACAATGCCTCGATCGGCGGCGCGCTCATCCCGCTGATCACCATGGGCATTCCCGGCTCGGTGACCGAGGCGATCCTGATCGGCGCGCTGACCATCCACAATCTGCAACCGGGGCCTTTGCTGTTCCAGAACGCGCCCGAGATCGCCTATGGCATCATCGCGGCCTACCTGGTGGCCAATGTACTGATGCTGATGCTGATGTGGGGCGCGGTGCGCTACATTGCCCGTATCGTGCAACTGCCGCGCTCTGGGCTGATGGCGGTGATCCTGGTGTTCTGCGTCACCGGATCCTATGCGGTGAACTCCAGCTTCTCGGATGTCTGGGTGATGATCGGCTTTGGTCTTGTCGGGCTGGGGCTGGAATATTGCCGGGTGCCGCTCGGGCCCTTTGTCATCGGCTTCGTGCTTTCGCCCATCGCCGAAGAACAGCTGCGCGCCTCGTTGATGATGTCCGACGGCAACCTGGCAGAGATCCTGACGCGACCCTATGCGCTGCTGTTCCTGGCGCTGGCCTTGATCACGGTGATCTGGCCTTATATCGCGGCGCGCCTGGGCGCCCGGGCGCGGGCCAAGCAAGCGGAGGAACCGTCGTGAATTTCCTGAACCTGCCAACTGGAAGCCGCCGGTATCTCGAGATTGCCCGCCACCTGGCGGGGGAAATCGAAAAGGGCGAATATGCCGCCGGCGAACGCCTGCCGCCGGAACGCGAGCTGGCGCAGACCCTCGACGTGAGCCGCACCACGGTCCGCGAGGCGTTGCTGGCGCTGGAGATCATGCAGATGATCGAGATCCGCGTCGGCGCCGGCGTCTTCGTGCGCGATGCGGCCTCTCGCGGCGCGGCGCCGATCTACGAGCCCGATGCCGCGCCGCCCTCGGCGGTGCTGGCCGCCCGCCGTCTGATCGAGGCCGAGACCGCCGCGCTGGCCGCCGCCCATGCGACGCCCGAGCAGATCGCGCTGATGGCCAGAACCAACGACGAGCTTGCCGCCAACATCGACAATGTCGCCGCCTTCGACGCCGCCGATGCCAAGTTTCACGATCTCATCGCCCAGGCCGCCGGAAATGACGTGCTGGCCGGCTTTGTCGGCCATCTCTGGCGGATGCGCGAGAGCGAGATGTGGGCCTTTTGGTACGACCAGACCCGCCATCCCGACAACCGCCGCCGTTCGGCCGAGGATCACCGGGTGATCCTGCGCGCCATCGAGCGCGGCGCCTCCGACGCCGCCCGCACCGCGATGCAAAGCCATCTCGACGTGCTGGCCGACCGTTTCTACACCCTCAAACTCTGAAAGCCGACCATGACAGCTCCGAAGCCCGACATCGTCTTCATCATCACCGATCAGCAGCGGTATGACACCATCGCCGCGCTGGGCGCCTCCCATATGGACACGCCCAACATCGACCGGCTGGTGACCACCGGCGTCAGCTTCGAACAATGCCATGTCACTGCGCCTTCCTGCGTACCGTGCCGGGCCTCGCTCTTTACCGGCTATTACCCGCACACCAATGGCGTGCTGGCCAATGGCCAGCCCTGGAGCCGCACCTGGGTCAGCGATCTGGCGCGGGCCGGCTATCACTGCGTCAATATCGGCAAGATGCACACCATTCCCTATGACGCCAAGGCCGGCTTCCACGAACGCTACGTGGTCGAGAACAAGGACCGCTACATGGAGGGCCGGTGGTTCTTCGACGAATGGGACAAGGCGCTGGCCTCGCACGGGCTGAAAAAGCAGCAGCGCGAGACCTACCGCAAACGTCCCGATTACAAGGACCGCCTCGGTGCCTTTACCTGGGATCTGCCGGCGGCGCTGCAATCGGACAACTTCATCGGCGAGACCACATGCTGGTGGCTGGAGACCAAGCCGGTGGACAAGCCGCTGTTTCTCACCATCGGGTTCCCCGGGCCGCATCCGCCCTATGACCCGACGCCGGAGATGGCCGAGAAATACATGGCGCGCGACGTGCCGCTGCCCGAGGTTTCGGACGAGGAACTGGCCGCGCTGGCCGCGCCCTGGATCGAGAAACGCCAGCACGACGTCGAGGTCGACCATGACAGCGTGGCGTGGAAACTGAAGCCCACGCAAGAAGAGCTCAAGCGCATGCGGGCCTATTATTATGCCAACATGGAGATGATCGACACCCAGGTCGGCCATATCCTCGATGCGCTCGAGGCTCGCGGCAACATGGACAATACCATCGTCATCTTCACCTCGGACCACGGCGACAATCTGGGCGATCACGGGTTGAGCCAGAAATGGGCGCCTTATGACGCGGTGACCCGGGTGCCGATGATCGTCTCGGCGCCGGGCCGTTTCGAGGGCGGGCGCAGGGTGTCCGAGATGGTGCAGCTCTTCGATCTCGGGCCGACGATCCTGGAATGGGCCGGGGTGACGCCGGATGCCAGTTTCGAGGCCGAAAGCCTGAACCCGGTGCTGGAGGGCAAGCCCTTTGACGGCCGCAGCCATGTTTTCTGCGAACAGGCCGGCGATGTGAACATGACCGGCGCGAGCTATCTCACCATGGTCCGCTCGACCACCCACAAGCTGGTGCATTTCAACGGCTCGGAGGCGGGCCAGCTCTTTGATCTGGTGGCCGATCCCGGCGAGCGTGTGAATCTCTGGGACGATCCGGTGCATGCGGCGGACAAGCAGGCGCTGTTGGGCGAGCTGCTGGATTTTCACGTCGAAAGCACCCTGCGCACCCGCAACGCCCGTCACCTCATCGTCTCGCCTCCGGGCGAGCATGCCTGGCAATAGGCGACCGGCGCCGGGGCGGCGCGCGGTGATTGGCGGCGGCCGGGACCGCCTCAGCCGAGGATGTCCGGCCAGTTGGCCCGTCCCTTGGCGATATTGCCCGGCACATCCTCCAGCCAGAGCTCTCGGGCGCGCAGGTTGGCGTTGAGATAGAGCCGGCCTTCGTAGACCGTCCAGGCTTCGGGGATGGTCGGCGCGAGATAGCCGCGCGAGGCGGCAAAGGCGCAGTAGCCGCCGAATTGCGGCGCGTAGCGTGCCGGCTCGGCGGCAAAGGCGTCGCGGTCCTCGGCGCGCGCGAAGTGCCAGGTCGCGCCGTTCCAGTCGGCGGCAAAGCGACCTTCGGCGAGCACCGGCCCGCCGGTGGTGAAATAGGCCACCGGATCGGCGCCATTGATGGCGACGCCCCCGGTCTGAAAGACCTCGGGCTCGCGAGCCAGCGCAACACGGGGCAAAAGCGGCGCGGCGGCCAGGGCGGTAAAGAGGGTTCGTCTGGTCAGCATGGCGGGTTCTCCGAAAACGGTGCCGGCCAAGCATGCCCGCGCGCCGGCCGTCGCAATAGCCCCCCTCACCAAGTGGTGATGCCGCGCGAGCGACACCAACGCCTCTTGGAGCCGGCGGAGAAATCGCTTACCCCGGCCGCATGCGCGCGCAACCTCGCCCCTTTGCCGGCCTGCTGCTGGCCCTGCTGCTCGGCCTCACCGGCCAGAGCATGGCGGTCGCCCGCGGGGCGCCACCTCCGGTCGGCGTAATGGTGCTCTGCACCGGGGCGGGGCCGCTGAGGGTGCTGGTGGACGAGACCGGCGCGCCGGTTGGCCCGATGCATATCTGCCCCGATTGCGCGCTGTCGCTGTTTGACGCCGCCCCGGCCGCAACGCCCGAGGGGCTGACCCGGGCCTTCACCCGGCAGGGGCGGGCGCGCAGCCCCGGCACGGCCGAGGCCGGGCGCGTGCAGCCGGCGCCTTGCGCCCGGGGGCCGCCGGCCCGGGTGTGACCCATTCGCCAATGACTCACACCCAAATTCCGGAGGTTCAGATGACCCTGACCCGTTTTTCCGCGGCGCTTGCCGCAACCCTTCTGGCCGGCCCGGCGCTGGCAGAGGATATCCTGATCGAAGACGCCTATGCCCGCGCGTCGAACGCCCGCGCCGGGGCGGCCTTCATGGTGATCCACAACCAGGGCAGTGCCGAGGACCGCCTGCTCGACATCCGCTCGGACGCCGCCGCGCGGGTCGAGCTGCACAGCCACAGGGACATGGGCGATGGCGTGATGAAGATGACGCACGTCGAGGCGGGCTTTGCCATCCCGGCGGGTGGCAGCCATGCGCTGGCGCGGGGCGGCGATCACGTCATGTTCATGGGGCTCGCCGCGCCGTTCGAGCAGGGCGCCACCGTCACCGTGACGCTGACCTTCGAACGGGCCGGCGAGATCGAAGTGGCGATCCCGGTCGATCTGGAGCGTCAGCCGACGGATCACGGCAAGACGGGGCATTAACCCCTTTCGGGCGCGAGAGCATCCGCCGGGCGCTAGCCCAGCAGGCTCTCGACCCAGCGGGGCACGGTCTCGGTCGCCGGCCCGCTATGGCAATGATCGAACAGATGCGAGACGGCGGTGGGCTCGAGGCTCAGCTCCACCGTCTCGGCTCCGGCGGCGCGCGCGTCCTCGACAAAGGCCGCCGCCGGGTAGACCTGCCCCGAGGTGCCGATCGCGGCAAATATCCGGGCCTCGGCCAGCAGCGCCGCGATTTCCTCCATGTAGTGGGGATATTCGCCGAACCAGACCACATCGGGCCGCGCCGCGGCCCGGTGACAGGCCGGGCAGGGGGTTTCCTCGTCCATCTCGGGCGGCGCCTCCCATTGGTGGCCACAGACATCGCAGAGCGCGCCGGCCAGCCGGCCGTGCATCTGCAACACGTGATGCGAGCCGGCCCGGCGGTGCAGGTCGTCGACGTTCTGGGTGACGAGGGTCACCACGTCGCTGCTCTCGGCCTCGAGCCGCGCCAGCGCCGCATGGGCGGCATTGGGCCGGGCGGCGGCGGCCTGGGCGCGCCGGATGTTGTAGAAGCGGTGGACCAGCGCCGGATCGCGGGCAAAGCCCTCCGGGGTGGCGACATCCTCGATCCGGTGCCGCGCCCAGAGCCCGCCTTCGTCGCGAAAGGTGCCCAGCCCGCTTTCGGCCGAAATGCCCGCGCCGGTGAGAATGACGATCCTGCCCATGCCGGCCCCCTGCCGCTGTCGATTGCCCCGCCTGGCGGGGCGCGCTACACCCGGGGCGATACTGGCAAAGGCGCAGGCATATGACCACCCGCATCCTCTTCGTCTGTCTCGGCAATATCTGCCGCTCGCCCGCCGCCGAAGGTGTGGCGCGGGCCCTGGCCGGCGGGCGCGACCTGCGGTTCGACAGCGCCGGCACCGGCGATTGGCACCTGGGCCACCCGCCGCATCCGCCGATGCAGGCGGCGGCCCGGGTCCGGGGGTATGACCTGAGCCGGCTGCGCGCGCGTCAGGTCACGCCGGCGGATTTCGACGATTTCGACCTGATCATCGCGATGGACGCCGACAACCTCGATGCCATCGAGGCGCTGCGCGGCGGGTCGGACACGCCGGTGCGGCTCTTGACCGATTACGCCGAGGGCCCCGAGGATCACGTGCCCGATCCCTATTTCACCGGCGATTTCGACGGGGCGCTGGCGCTGATCGAGCGCTGCACCCGGGGCCTTTTGCGCGACATTGCGCCATGAGGGGCGAGGCCGGCTTTTCAACGCGCGCGCATCGCGTTATGGCCTGTCGGGCAAAACCCGCAGGAGGCCGGAGCATGTGGAAATTGGTGATTGCCGGGGTGACTTTGATCGCGCTCGCCGGCTGCGAGACGGTCCGGGGCGCCGGACGCGACCTGCAATCGGCAGGCCGCGTCGTGGAACGGTCGATTCCCTAGGCGCCGTCGCGCTCGAGCCGGAAACCGAGCTTCACGCCCACCTGAAAATGCGCCACCTCGCCGTCGGCCACATGGCCGCGGATGTCGGTGACCTCGAACCATTCGACGTGGCGCAGGCTCTGGCTGGCGGTGCGGATCGCCTGTTTCACGGCATCGTCGATGCTCTCGCTGGACGAGCCGTAGACTTCGGTGACGGGATAGACATGTGACATGTTTGGTTCCTCCGTTTGACCTCTGCCCCGGACTCTAGCGCGCCCCGCAGCCGCGTCCCGAACTTTCTCAGATCCCGAGCAATGCCCGCGCCTCGGCCAGGGCATCGACCGAGGCCTGATGGCTGCCTGACCGGTGCAGCGCCTCGCCATCGGCACGGAGCTGCTTGACGCGCGCGAGGTCGGTGGCGCTGAGGCTGGCGGTCTTCAGCGCGGCGTCGATGGCGGCCATGTCGGCCGGACATTGGAAGGCGACGGCGGGGCTGGCGAAAAACGCCAGCAGGGCGGCGGTGATGAGGTGTTTCATGGTGTGTCTCCCCCGAGGTTGTGTGGGGGAGGGTAGCATGATTGAGGAGGGATGGGGGGTCACGATTGCGGGTGAGGGAGTGGTTTTATGCGCCACACGCTACAATAGCTAGTGGTGAGTAGGAGAACACATCCCATAGATTGTTCGTGAAATTAGAACAACTTATGAGAAAATATCGCTGTCCTACACAGGCAATGATAGCAGTAGCTTGAAATAGGTCCTAACGCCTAGTACTATGGTTACAATTTTTTGTGGGCGTTGATATGGCGCAGTCATTTGCAGTCTTCTTCACTATTGTTTTTGCGCTTTCCTATGCTGCCGGTACGCAATATTTAACTGGATACTATGATTACTTTGGAATTCACTTAGTAGAGCTAGGTCTGCCTCTTGAGCACATTGCGGGAAGTGCCATTGTGCCGATATTTTCGATTTCCGAGAAGGTGATCGGAGTGGTCGTCGCGGCCGTGGCTATTTACGCCTTATACCTTTTCGATAAAGGAGCCGGAAATATCATAACTGGTTTGCTCTGGGTTTCCGGCGGTTCATTGGTTTTGATTTTGGTGACATCTGTATTTTCGGCCTACGATTCAGGAAGGGTTGCTGCCAAAAAGTCTTTGGCAACGATGCCTTCATATTACGTCGACATTTCAAATATAGATGGCACGAATATAAGAAAGCCGGGGAAAGTTAAGTTTGAAGAACCGTTCTCGGACGTACCTGCGTTAGGACGTTTAATAATCTCAACCAAAGACGCCTATTACATATATGGCGATAATGGCTCGGAGAAAGACAGATGGATATTTCGAATTCCAAGAGAAGCGGTTTACACATCAGGAGCTTACTTTCAGTAGGCTTGTTGTTCTTGCCGATTTCCGGTTTGGTTGCGCAATCCCAAGAGGGGAGCGTAAGTGGCCCTTTCGAAATAAACGAGGTTGTGGCCGACAACAGGTCAGTGCCGGCGCGGTTTGCCCGAGTGACCGGGATTTATTTTGCGGAGGGTATGGTTGAAATCCGTTACTGTAACAGCGGGAAGTCCGACAAAGTTCCAGTAGATATTCCGCAAAGGGTAATTGCCCTTTGCGATGAAAGCGGCGAGCCTCCTTCGCAAAGAGGTCCTATTACTCTCGAAGCGTTTGAGGATGCAGAAGTGTACCGCTCTGATGGGCGGGAGATTAATCTTTCTGGATATATCACAAACATAACTCCCACCGAGTATGAAGGAGTCGAGGCAAATTTTCAGGCCATTGGTAGCAAGGAGATTCAGAAATTTAGTTTTGAGAATAGCGAAGTCTTGATTGGCAGAGGTCCGGACGCTCCATTTGTGATCTTAAGAGCGTTGCCGGAGTCTTAGTTAGTTTTGGGGCGGCAGGAGGATACTCCCGCATCCGCAAAACATGCCTTAATCGCTTCGCTATGAGGCCACAAACAATCGCACGCTACCGCCGCATTGATTGGCGTGCGACTGCCTTAAAATTGGAATCACCCGTCCATTTTTAGAGCGCTAATAAACGCTTCCTGCGGGATATCCACCTTGCCGAACTGGCGCATCTTCTTCTTGCCGGCCTTCTGCTTCTCGAGCAGCTTCTTCTTCCGCGTCGCATCGCCGCCGTAACATTTCGCCGTCACGTCCTTGCGCAGCGCCGAAAGGGTCTCGCGGGCGATGACCTTGCCGCCGATGGCCGCCTGGATCGGGATCTTGAACATGTGGCGGGGGATCAGCTCCTTGAGCTTCTCGCACATCGCCCGGCCGCGCATCTCGGCGCGGTCGCGGTGCACCATTGTCGAGAGCGCATCCACCGGCTCGTCATTCACCAGCACCTGCATCTTGACGAGGTTGTCCTCGCGGTAGTCGGTGATCTGGTAATCGAAGGAGGCATAGCCCTTGGTCACCGATTTCAGCCGGTCGTAGAAGTCGAACACCACCTCGTTCAGCGGCAGGTCATAGACCACCATGGCCCGGCTGCCGGCATAGGTCAGGTCCATCTGGATGCCGCGGCGGTCCTGGCAGAGCTTGAGCACGTCGCCCAGGAACTCGTCGGGCACAAGGATGGTGGCCTTGATGCGCGGCTCTTCCAGGTGATCGACGGTCGAGGGGTCGGGCATGTCGGCCGGGTTGTGCAACTCGGTCATCGCGCCGTCTTTCATGTAGACGTGATAGATCACCGAGGGCGCGGTGGTGATCAGCTCGATGTCATACTCGCGCTCGATCCGGTCGCGGATCACCTCGAGGTGCAACAGCCCGAGAAAGCCGCAGCGGAAGCCGAAGCCCAGCGCCGCCGAGGTCTCCATCTCGTAGCTGAAGGAGGCGTCGTTGAGCGCCAGTTTCTCGATCGCGTCGCGCAGATCCTCGAATTCCGCCGAATCCACCGGGAACAGGCCGCAGAACACCACCGGCTGCGACGGCGCAAAGCCGGGCAGGGGCTTTTCGGCGCCCTTCTTCTCGTGGGTGATGGTGTCGCCGACCTTGGTGTCGCGCACCTGCTTGATCGAGGCGGTGATGAAACCGATCTCGCCCGGCCCCAGCTCGTCGACCTTGGTCATCGCGGGGCGGAAGACGCCGATCCGGTCGACGCCGTATTTCGCGCCGGTCTGCATCATCTTGATCTGGTCGCCCTTTTTCAGCACGCCATCCATGATCCGCACCAGCACGACAACGCCGAGATAGGGGTCGTACCAGCTGTCCACCAGCATCGCCTTGAGCGGCTGGTCGCGGTCGCCCTGCGGCGCGGGCAGGCGGTGCACGATGGCCTCGAGCGTGTCCTCGATGCCGATGCCGGTCTTGGCCGAGACCTGCACCGCCTCGGAGGCGTCGATGCCGATCACATCCTCGATCTGCTCGGCCACCCGGTCGCAATCGGCGGCGGGCAGGTCGATCTTGTTGAGCACCGGCACGATCTCGTGGTCGGCATCGATCGCCTGATAGACATTGGCCAGGGTCTGCGCCTCGACGCCCTGGGTCGAATCGACCACCAGCAACGAGCCCTCGACGGCGCGCATCGAGCGGGACACCTCATAGGCAAAGTCGACGTGGCCGGGGGTGTCGATCAGGTTGAGCACATAGGCCTCGCCATTGCGGGCGATGTAATCGATCCGCACGGTGTTGGCCTTGATAGTGATGCCGCGCTCGCGCTCGATATCCATGGCGTCGAGCAATTGCTCTTTCATGTCCCGTTCGGCCACCGTGTTGGTGGATTGGATCAGCCGGTCGGCGAGGGTGGATTTCCCGTGGTCGATATGCGCGACGATCGAGAAATTGCGAATATGGGCGAGGTCTGTCATGGATCGGGATATGATGTGAAACGGGCGGATCGTCAATTGGATCTGTGGTCCGAGCCGCGACAATCGGCGCCGCGGGGCCCCCTTCGGCGGCTTGGCGCGGCGGCGATGCGCCGAAGGCCGCCCGGGTGGTTTCACCAGACGGCGATCCGTGGCAAGCTTTTCGCGCAACTATGACGGAGAGCCCCGAGATGACGCAGCAGATTGCCAGGCGGGCCCGGGTGATGGGCCGGGTGCAGGGCGTGGCGTTCCGCGCCTGGACGCAGGGACAGGCCGAAAACCTCGGGCTGCGCGGCTGGGTCTGTAACAACCCCGACGGCTCGGTCTCGGCGCTGATCGTCGGCCCGCCCGACAAGGTCGAAGAGATGCTCGACAGCATGTGGGCCGGTCCGGGCGCGGCAGCGGTGCGCGACGTCTCGGTCGAGACGGTCACGCCGGTGCCGGAGGTGTCTAGCTTCGAGATCACCGGCTAGGCTGCCGCGGGCAGGGCGTGAGGTGCGAGGTCCGGGGAGGTCCGGGAGTGTGCGGCGCGAGGTCCCGGAGTTTGCTGCGCGAGGTCCCGGATCGGGGTCCGGGGCCTCCCGGCCGGCGCCTGCTCGACACCCGCCGCTCACATCGGCAGAACATCCCGGCGGATCATTGTGCGCAGGGCAAAGCTCGAACGCATGTTGCGGATGCCCGGCACCTGCATCAGCCCGTCCTCGAGGAACCGGTCGAAAGCCGCCAGATCGCGCGCCACCACGCGGATCAGCACATCGCGGGTGCCGGTCATCAGGTAACATTCCATCACCTCGTCGAACCGTCGCAGCGCCGTCTCGAAGGCGGCAACCGCGTCGCGGCTCTGGTGTTCCAACTCGACGAAAATGAAGGCATTGAGCGGCAGCCCGAGCTTTTCCTGATCAACCCGCGCCGAATAGCCGGTGATCACGCCGCTTTCCTCCAGCCGGGCAATGCGGCGGGCGAGCGGCGTGGCCGAGAGGCCGACGGTCTCCGACAGATCGGCCAGCCGCTGGCGGCCGTCGCGCTGCAAGGCCTGCACGATCTTTGCGTCCGTAGCGTCCATTTACCATTTGCCTCCGCTGTCTTGGTGATTTTCACCAATCCGACCGGGATCGGCAATGGTCTTTGGTGCGTTTTTGCGCCGGTGCCGCGCTAGGATTCTCTCATACAGGAGGAGAGAGCCATGTTGACACGGATCGATTGCAGCACTCACGAAGAGGTCTACCGGGTGACCGACCGCGAAAGCGGGCTCGAAGGGCTGATCGCGATACATTCGACGCAGGCAGGGCCCGCCGCCGGCGGCCTCAGGATGCGGGTCTATCGCGGATTTGACGAGGCGCTGGCCGATGTGCTCGCCCTGTCGCGCGGCATGACCTACAAGAATGCCGCCGCCGGCCTGCCGCTGGGTGGCGGCAAGGCGGTGATCCTTGGCGATCCCCGGACCGACAAGACCGAGGCCAAGCTGCGCGCCATGGGTCGTGCGGTGGCGGCGCTCGAGGGCCGCTACTGGACCGCCGAAGACATGGGCATGAGCCCGGAGGACATGAAGGTGCTGGCCGGCGAGGCCGAGTTCGTCGCCGGGCTGGCCGACGGGCGTTTCGCCAGCGGCGATCCCTCGCCGATCACTGCGCAGGGCGTCTTCAACGCGCTGAAGATCGGCGCGGCGCGGCACTTCGGCAGCGCCGATCTGAAAGGCCGGCGCGTGGCGGTGCAGGGACTGGGCCATGTGGGCTGGTATCTCTGCGACTATCTCGCCGGAGAGGGGGCGCAGCTCATCGTGGCCGATACCGTGGCGGCCCGGGTCGAGGAGGCGCAGGCGAAGTTCGGCGCAGAGCTGGCCGCGCCCGACGAAATCCACCGGGTTGCGGCCGATGTCTTTGCGCCCTGCGCCATCGGCGGCATCCTGAACGGCCAGACCGTGCCCGAACTGCGCGCCTCGATGATCTGCGGCGCGGCCAACAATCAGTTGGCCGATGACGCCGCCGCCGATGCGCTGCATGCCCGAGGCATCCTTTATCTGCCGGACTACGTCGCCAACGGCGGCGGGATCATCAACGCCGCGACCGAGATCCTGCGGATCGAGAACCGGCCGCGTTTCGTCGCCGAGCGGCTGGCGCAGCTCGAACAGACCATGCGCGGCATTCTGGCCGCCGCCGCGCGCCAGAACACCAGCCCGGCGCATGTCGCCGACGCCACGGTCGAGCAGGGGATGGCGCTGCGCCGCGCCGGCTGACGCCGCCCCGCGAAGGTCGAAATCAGACCCTTGAGCGCCGCGTTTCGCGCGGCGTTCCCGCACCAGCCCGCCTAATGCTATACTCATGCGGCAAGGAGGGGTGACATGCAGCTAATTCCGACCATCGAACTTCAGAACGGCCACCCGGTCAGTCTCTATCGCGGGCGGCTCGAGGAGCCGCAGATCTGGCATGTCGATCCGTGCGACTGCGTGCGCCGCTTTGCCCATGCCGGGGCCGAGTGGATCCATGTGACCGATTTCGACGCCGTCGCCGGCGGGGCGCCGCAGGATGCGCTGTTGCAGGCGCTGATCCGTGCCGCCGAGGCGCCCTTGCAGGTGGGCGGCGGCGTGCGCTCGCGCGAGCGGATCGAGCATCTGCTCGACATGGGGGTGGGGCGGGTGGTGATCGGCACCGCGGCGCTGAACCAGCCCGATCTTGTCAAGGCGGCGGCCAAGTATCACCCCGACCAGATCGTTCTGGCGGTCGATGTCTACCAGGGCCGGGTGATGACCCATGGCTGGCGCGAAACCTCGGCCTTCACGCCAGAAGATTTCATCGATTATTTCAAGGACGACCCCCTGGCCGCGATCATGGTCACCGACATCGACAGCGATCTGTCGGATGCCGAGGCCTCGCTGGCGCTGGTCACCGACCTGGCGGCGCACTCGCGCCATCCGGTGATCGCCAGCGGCCTGGTGCGCACGCTCGACGATCTGGCGCGGCTGAAATACGTGCGCAACGTGTCCGGCGCGGTGGTGGGCCGGGCGCTGTTCAACAAGAGCGTCGACCTGGGCGAGGCGCTGAAACTGGCGGCGCAGCCGATCGAGGAGGTGGCGGAGTTCCTGTGAGCCTTCGGTTGGGCCCGCGGGGTGCCGGCGGGGAGTCTACG